>OIZA01000084.1_pt1 | contig 56954 bp, 46 predicted proteins | sample 1588381 | NCBI WGS metagenome assembly OIZA01 (sample SAMN03283277) | human gut metagenome | biome: human-associated habitat; material: feces | host: Homo sapiens | place: Peru | collected 2012 | reverse complement strand
AAGGCAGGCCCGGCCCTGCGGTGCATCGGCGTGCGGGGCACCTCCGGCAGGGAGTACCGGGCAGATGCGGTGCTGGTGGCCACCGGCGGCGTCAGCTACCCCACCACCGGCTCCACCGGCGCAGCCGGCTTTGCAGCCGGTACGGTAAGAGGCTCCGGTGCAGGCTCTTCCTCCGGCACCTGAAAGGTCAATTCAAACTCGTCCTCGTACAAGAGTGTATCCCTCCTGTTCGGTATTCTCGGCCGGGCGCAGTGCGTCCAAACCGGAAAAACCCTGTTCCCATCCCCAGACAGTGCAGCGTTCCGTTTGTGTGTCCGGCAAAGGTCCGGTGCTTTGGCGTGCCTGCCTGCGGTTATGATGGGTTTCGACAAGATTCCATTGAATAATATACCACAATCCAGCCCAAAAAGAAAGTGGGCGCTGCAATTTTTTACGCAGTTCCCACTATTTTTTCCTTATTTCTCTCTATTTTCGGGCACCGGGGGCTTCCAGCGGGGTCTGCCCGCCCGCTTTTCTCGCAGGGAAACGAAAAACGCCTGCAAAAGCTGTTGCGCCTCGGCCTCCCGCAGCCCCTTTTCCACCACCGGATGGTGGTTGAAGGGCAGCGCAAACAGGTCGGTCACAGAGCCGCAGCACCCGGCCTTGGTGTCGGCAGCGCCGTACACCACCCGGCGCAGACGGCTGTTGATGATGCCGCCCGCGCACATGGGGCAGGGCTCCAGCGTCACATACAGGTCGCAGTCCTCCAGCCGCCATGTGCCGAGGACGGCGTTGGCCTGCGCCATGGCCTCCATCTCCGCGTGGGAGCAGACGGCCTGCTTCTCCTCCCGCTGGTTGCGGCCCCGGCCGATGATCCGGCCTTCGTGCACGATGACACAACCGATGGGAACTTCTCCCAGCGCATAGGCTTTTTTCGCCTGTTTCAGGGCTTCTTTCATATATTTTTCTTCTACACTTTTGATCACTGCCATAATCTGTTCCGTTCCTTTGCTGCCGCAATGTTAGAGGTTCCGGTGCTGTCACTCGGTGAGCATATCTGCCCATTCTTCCTGAAAATACGTGTCCAGCCAACGCATACGATTCTTCTGGAAGGACAGGATCTCGTCCAGATCCATATCCCAGGGGATCAGGTACATGACATAGGAACCGTCATCCCGTACTTTTGCCGCATTCATTCATTGCGATATTTCAATTTCACAGGTTCCTTTTCGTGAAAATATTGGAAAACCTTTTCCTAAAAAAATCAGCAATAATTCGGTAATCATGTACATTGACTTACGAAATATTTAATTTATAGTATATATAAGAAGAAAGTTTACGTCAAGCAGAGAGAACGGGGGACTTATGGTATCAATCAAAGAAGTAGCAAAACATGCCGGAGTGGCGATCTCCACAGTATCCAAGGTCTTAAACGGCTATCCCAATGTCAGTGAAGAGACCAGAAAAAAGGTACAGGAAGCCATCAAGGAGTTGAATTATATTCCGAATTCCATTGCCGCGGCGCTTTCCTCCAAGCAGTTCGGAAGAATCGCACTGGTGCTGGATCCCAACAGACAGACCCAGGCCATCGACCAGATCTTCATGCAGTATCTGGTGGGAGCACTGGATAAGGCCAAGGAACTGAACGTGGAGGTCGTGACGATCTTCCCGTCCATGATCGCGGGGATGACGGCGGAGGAGATCACCCGCTCTTTTCTCTCACAGAGTATTTCCGGTGTGGTGATCTATGGCATGTCCAAGGAGGACAAGGTGCTGCAGAAGCTGATCCGGGAGAAGCAGTTCGCCTGCGTGGTGGTGGATGCGCCCATTGTCAATGCGAGGACCACGTCCATCAGCATCGATCAGGAGCAGGCGCAGTATGATGTGGCGAAGAAGACGGTACTGGATGACAACTGCAAGCGGGTGCTCTATATTGCGGGCAGAAGAGACGGCTACGTCACGGACCAGAGATTAAAGGGCATGAAGCGTCTGGTGAAGGATCTGGATCTGACCATGATGGTGAGACAGGGAGATTTCAGTGAGCTGACGGCCCGGAATGTGGCATTGAAATATGCGAAAAACAAAGATGTGGTCGTCTGCGCTTCCGATCTGATGGCTATCGGTGCCATGAATGCGCTGATCGACATGGACATTTTCCGTCCGGTGTGCGGTTTCGACGGTATCACCCTGATGGGATATGTCGGTAAGCAGATGAATACCATAAGACAGGACTTCTACAGTATTTCCAGCAGAGCCGTGGAAGAAGTGCACCAGCTGATGAACGGCGGCGAAGGCCATCAGGTGGTCATGCCCCACAGTATCGTGAAAATGTACTATAAGGACATTATCTGTTAAGCTATTTTGCACAAAAATCCAAGAAAATCAAAGAAAGGGTTGCGGAAAACGTTTTCCTATGCTATCCTGTGTATTGTAAGAGAATGACATACACAAAATCTCAGCATTGCGGGGGATGGATACCCCAAAGTAAGTATAGTACCCAGACAAAGAAAAAGAATATGAAAAATGAGTGTGGCACGATACATTCATTTTGGCAAAAATAAAACTATCGTGCAGAATGGAGTTTGAAATGAATTTAGAGCAGACTTTAAATGAAATCACCGGCAAGTTATATGGCAAGAATATCGGTGCCTGCACCGATGCACAGCTGTACACAGGAGTATTGCAGCTGACCAAAGAGAAGATGGCAGAGACTCCCGTGATCACCGGAGACAAGAAAGTATATTACATTTCCATGGAGTTCCTGATCGGTAAGCTGTTATCCAACAACCTGATCAACCTGGGCATCTACGAGGAACTGAGCGAGATCCTTAAGAAAAACGGCAAGAATCTGGCAGACATTGAAGAGGCAGAGCCCGAGCCTTCTCTTGGTAACGGCGGTCTTGGAAGACTGGCAGCCTGCTTCCTGGATTCCATCGCTACTCTGGGACTGCCCGGAGACGGCATCGGCCTGAACTATCATTTCGGACTGTTCAAGCAGGTATTCAAGGATCATCTGCAGAATGCGGAGAAGAACGACTGGATTCAGAAGGATTCCTGGCTGAACAACACCGGCACCAAGTTTGAAGTAGCTTTCGGTGACCGTAAGGTGACTTCCGTATTGTATGATATTGATGTCGTAGGTTATGAGAACGGACTGAACAAGCTGCATTTATTCGATATTGAGACCGTAGACGAGAGCCTGGTAAAGAAGGGTATCACCTTCGACAAGGAAGCCATCGAGAAGAACCTGACCCTGTTCCTGTATCCCGATGATTCTGACGAGGCAGGCAACCTGCTGCGTATTTATCAGGAATACTTCATGGTATGCAACGGCGCCCAGCTGATCCTGAAGGAAGTGAAGGAAAAAGGCTACGATCTGCATACACTGCCCGAGCATGTGGCAATCCAGATCAACGATACCCATCCTACCATGGTTATCCCTGAATTGATCCGTATCCTCACCACTGAGGAAGGTTTCACCATGGACGAAGCTATCGATGTAGTAAGCCGCACCTGCGCTTATACGAATCACACCATCCTGGCAGAAGCTCTGGAGAAATGGCCTCTGGCTTATATTGAAGAAGTAGTACCCCAGCTGGTTCCCATCATCAGGGAACTGAGCGACCGCGTGGCAAAGAAATACAAGGACGAAAAGGTTCAGATCATCGACAAGGACAAGAGAGTGCATATGGCACATATCGACATCCACTATGGCTACAGCGTCAATGGTGTGGCAGCGATCCATACCGAGATCCTGAAGGAAAGCGAACTGAACCATTTTTACAAGATATATCCCGAGAAGTTCAATAACAAGACCAACGGCATCACCTTCCGCAGATGGCTGCTTTCCTGTAACCATGAACTGGCTGCATTCCTGAGCCAGACCATCGGCGACGGCTACAAGAAGGATGCCGACGAATTACAGAAGCTGTTAGAGCATAAGGACGATCAGGCCGTACTGGATGCCATCTACGACATCAAGAAGACCAAGAAGACCGAACTGGTATCCTATATCAAGGAGAAGGAAGGTGTGGAACTGAACCCCGATTCTATCTTCGATATTCAGATAAAGCGTCTGCATGAGTATAAGCGCCAGCAGATGAATGCTCTGTATATCATCCACAAATATCTGGAGATCAAGGGCGGCAAGAAGCCTTCTACCCCTCTGACCTTCATCTTCGGCGCCAAGGCTGCGCCCGCATATGTGATCGCGCAGGATATTATTCACCTCCTGCTGGTAATGTCTGACATTATCAATAACGATCCGGAAGTCAGCCCTTACATGAAGCTGGTAATGGTAGAGAACTACAACGTAAGCTATGCCGAGAAGCTGATCCCTGCCTGCGATATTTCCGAGCAGATCTCTCTGGCATCCAAGGAGGCATCCGGAACCGGTAATATGAAGTTCATGCTGAACGGTGCCGTGACCCTGGGTACCAGTGACGGTGCGAATGTAGAGATCCATCAGCTGGTAGGCGATGACAATATCTACATCTTCGGTCAGGACAGCGACACTGTTATCAAGCACTACGAGAAGGCAGATTATGTGTCCAAAGACTACTACAAGAAGAGCCCTGTCATCAAGGAGGCCGTAGACTTTATCATCAGCAAGGAAACACTCAAAGTGGGCAAAAAAGAGAACCTGGAGCGCCTGTACAACGAACTGCTGAACAAAGACTGGTTCATGACCCTGCTTGACTTAGAAGATTACATCAAGGTAAAAGATCAGGCATTCGCTGATTACGAGGATCAGCAGAAGTGGAAGAAGATGATGCTGGTGAACATCGCAAAGGCCGGATTCTTCTCCTCCGACAGAACCATCGCAGAGTACAACAGAGATATCTGGAAGCTGAAATAATTGGAAAAATAATATAATATATTTTTTGAAGAAAGTGCACAGCAACGGAAAATTCCGGGGCTGTGCACTTTTTTGGTCAGAAGCGGGTACAGGAGAAGAAAATAAATTTTTGATATTGCGGGAAAGGAAATATTAGCGATACAATGTATTCGTACATGACAGAAAAAGGAGGAAACTTTAAGTAATCAAAATCATTGTCAATAGTGATTAAATGTGTTGAAATATACTCATGGAGGATATTGTTATGAACACATCTAATATCACTAATTACAAACCAAAAGATTTTGCTGAATTATTAGGTGTCTCAGTCAAAACGTTACAACGTTGGGATAGAGAGGGGGTTCTGAAAGCGAATCGGACTCCGACTGATAGGCGTTATTATACTTATGACCAATATCTTCATTTTAAGGGCATAAATACTGAAAACGATAATCGCCAGATTGTTATTTATGCCAGAGTATCTACAAGAAACCAAAAAGATGATTTACAAAACCAAGTAACTTTTTTACGTCAGTTTTGCAATGCTAAAGGTATCATTGTAGATCAATGTATTGAAGATTATGGAAGTGGGCTTAACTACAATCGTAAAAAGTGGAATCAATTATTAGATGAAGTAATGGAACAAAAAATCAAAACTATCCTAGTTACACATAAAGATAGATTTGTCAGATTTGGCTATGATTGGTTTGAAAAATTCTGTATGAAGTTTCATACAACCATAGTGGTAGTGAATAATGAAGAACTATCACCGCAAGAAGAACTTGTACAGGATATTGTATCTATACTTCACGTTTTTTCTTGTAGATTGTACGGTCTTCGTAAGTATAAAAAACAAATAGAAGGGGATGAGGAAATTGCTAAAGAGCTTCAAAACGGAAATAAATCCGACAATCGAGCAAAAAATCAAGATAAACAAGACTATCGGCACTTGTAGATATGTTTACAACTTCTATCTCGGTCACAACAAAGCTTTATACGATAAAGGTGAAAAGTTTATGACCGGCAAGAGTTTTAGCGTATGGCTCAATAATGAGTACATTCCTAATAATCCTGAAAAAGTATGGATGAAAGAAGCGTATTCAAAAGCTGTAAAAAAGTCTATTGAAGATGGATGTACTGCATTTACAAGATTTTTTAAACATCAAAGTGCTTTTCCTAATTTCAAAAAGAAAGGTAAATCTGATGTAAAAATGTATTTTGTAAAGAATAATCCTAAAGATTGTAGATGCGAGAGACATAGGTTGAACATACCCACTTTAGGTTGGGTACGCATTAAAGAAAAAGGTTATATACCAACAACTAAAGACGGATGGAAAATCAAAAGCGGTACAGTATCCATCAAAGCAGGCAAATATTATGTGTCAGTTCTTGTGGAAATTCCCGACGCTAAGATTGCTAATAATAGCAATGACGGTATAGGAATTGACCTGGGTTTGAAAGACTTGGCGATTGTTTCTAATGGTAAAACTTATAAAAATATCAATAAGTCAGCAAGAGTTAAAAAATTGGAAAAGAAATTGCGCAGAGAGCAAAGATGTCTCTCACGCAAGTATGAGAATTTAAAGAAAGGAGAGTCCACTCAAAAGAATATACAAAAGCAAAAGCTCAAAGTGCAAAGACTTCATCATAAAATAGATAATATCCGTACTGACTATATCAATAAATCAATAACCGAGATAGTGAAAGCCAAGCCATCTTATATAACTATTGAAGATTTGAATGTATCAGGAATGATGAAGAACAGACATCTATCAAAAGCCGTTGCATCACAAAAGTTCTATGAATTTAGAACTAAGCTTAAAGCTAAGTGCGATGAAAATGGTATTGAATTAAGAGTCGTAGACAGATGGTATCCATCATCCAAAATATGTCACTGTTGTGGTGCTATCAAGAAAGATTTGAAGCTTTCAGATAGAATATACCGTTGTGATTGTGGCTATGTCGAGGATAGGGATTTTAATGCTGCTCTTAATCTAAGAGATGCTTTAACTTACGAAGTTGCATAATGAAAGCAAACGTAAGTATGTACTGCGGGCTATCGCAGGAATTTACGACTGTGGAGTGTACATAGCTGTTCCGGCATTGGAACTTGTGAGTAGCGTATTGTTTATAATCGCCAAAACATACACATTGAAGCAGTAAGAAGTATCCGCAAGGACTTCAATTTCTCGATGTGTTTGAGTATATATCAACACATTTTGAGTGGCAGCAAACCATGGAATTCGATCACATGATATTTCATAACGTAGAAGAACTGGAAAAGACGGAAAAGGGGTATCTGCCAAGACGGATCCGCAGAGAGGCCAGAGACCGGATCAGTACGGGCGTGCAGGAAAACATTTATGCCACCGGCATGGAACTGCGGTTTACGATGCCGGAAGGGGCGGCAGATATTATCCTGCGGGCAGATATGGTGCCGGAGAGCGCTACGGTACATATTTTCTTCGGCTCGTTTCAGGGCGGCTGGGACCAGTCTTCGAAAAATATTTATAATACAGAGACCAGAATTCACATAGAATATCCTGAGAAGAGAAAAATGGACACTTTGCGCCGCCTTACAGTGGAACAGCAGCTTCCTTTTGCCCCGGAGGTCGTGAGAGTGGTGCTGCCTTATGTGCCCTGTTATTATGTCGGGGTCGAAGGCACGGTGGAGCCGCCGAAGCCGGAGCAGCTTCCGCAGGAGACCTATCTTGCCTATGGCTCTTCCATTACCCATGGAAGTCTCGGACTGATCCAGCCGGCTTCCTATGTGTTCCGGATCTCCCAGCTGCTGGGAACGGATTATATCAACCTGGGATTTGCCGGCAGGGCGTTGATGGAGCCGGAAATGGCGGAATATATCGTTGCCCGTAAGGACTGGAACTTCGCCTCCGTGGAAATGGGCATCAATGCGGTGGAGAAACGAAAGGGAGTTACGGTGGAGGAATTCGAGAGGCGGATCGACCGTTTTACGGCCATTCTGGCAGCGGATCCCAGACCGGTATTCGCTACCTCCATTTTCGGATTCAATGACGAACCGGATCAGGAACTGGCGGAAAAACTGCGCCGGATCGTGAGAAAATATGCCTCCGAGAGACTGATTTACACGGACGGATTGCAGATCCTCAATAACCTCTGCTTCGTCTCGGCGGATCTGGTACATCCCAGCATGCAGGGACAGCAGCAGATCGCGGAACGCTGGAGCAGAGTCATGAGGGAACAGCTTACCCGCTGACCCTGAAATACCGATACCGATTTCCGGAAGCATACATCGAGGATCCCGGAGACAGGAACACTTACAAAAGCAGAAGATCGAAAGATCTCCTGCTTTTGTGTGTATACGATGAGCCAGGCACAGATTGTATCTGCAAAAATGGCCTGTGACGAAAATGTATCGTCAAATTGCCAGACAACATATGGTAAAAATACACAAAAACAGGTGGAGTATTTTTACAACAATATACAAACTTCCAAGGATTTACAGAAAACCTATTGCAACTCATTCGTGAATGTGCTATCTTCTAATCACAGCAACGGAAACGTTACCGGTAACAATACCGACATCGTTTCCAAACAACCGACGGGAGTAGAGCAAGAATCATGAAGAGATCCCGTTCCAACAAAAAAGGAGAGGTAAGATTATGAAGAAGAAACTGGCAAGTGTTTTACTTTGTGCAGTAATGGCAGCTTCCATGCTGACCGGTTGCGGAAGTTCTGACAATGCAACAGCAACCACCCCTGCTACCGACAACAAGACGGATGCAGCAGCAAGCACCGAAGCAGGAGACAAGACCGCAGAGGCAGCCGGTTCTGTATACTATCTGAACTTCAAACCCGAAGTTGACGAAGTATGGCAGAAGCTGGCTAAGGAATATACCGAGGAGACCGGTGTTCCTGTAAAGGTTGTTACCGCAGCAAGCGGTACCTATGAGCAGACCCTGATGTCTGAGATCGCTAACAAGGAAGCACCTACCCTGTTCCAGATCAACGGACCTATCGGTTATCAGAACTGGAAGGATTACTGCGCAGACTTAAAGGATACAGACCTGTACAGCTGGTTAATGGATAAGAGTCTGGCAATCACTGGCGAAGATGGTGGTGTATACGGAATCCCTTACGTAGTAGAGGGTTACGGCATCATTTACAACGACGCTATCATGCAGAAGTACTTCGCACTGGATGGTGCTAAGGCAACCAGCATGGATGAGATCAACAACTTCGCTAAGTTAAAAGAGGTTGTAGAAGATATGCAGGCTAAGAAAGATGATCTGGGTATCGAAGGCGTATTCGCTTCCACTTCCCTGACCCCCGGTGAAGACTGGAGATGGCAGACTCATCTGGCTAACATCCCTGTATACTATGAGTTCAAAGACAAGGGTATCACCGATACCGACAACCTGGAGTTCACTTACTCTGATAACTTCAAGAATATTTTCGATCTGTACATCAACAACTCCTGCACAGCACCCGGCCTGCTGGGAAGCAAGTCTGTAGACGATTCCATGGCTGAGTTCGCTCTGGGCCAGGTAGCAATGGTACAGAACGGTAACTGGGGATGGAGCCAGATCTCCGGCGTAGACGGCAACACCGTTCAGCCGGAAGATGTAAAGTTCCTTCCTATCTACACCGGTGTTGACGGTGAAGAGAATCAGGGACTGTGCACCGGTACTGAGAACTTCTTCTGCATCAACAAAGAAGCTTCTGCTGAGGATCAGGCAGCATCCATTGCATTCGTTGAATGGCTGTTCTCCTCTGAGACCGGTAAGGCAGCTGTAACCAATGACCTTGGATTCATCGCTCCTTTCGATACCTTTACCGATGCTGAAAAGCCCACCGATCCTCTGGCACAGGAAGTTCTTCGTTACATGGCAGATTCCTCCAAGACATCTGTATCCTGGAACTTCACTTCCTTCCCCAGCCAGCAGTTCAAGGATGACTTCGGCGCAGCTCTTCTGGAGTACGCTTCCGGATCCATCGACTGGGATACTGTAAAGACCACCGTAGTTGACAGATGGGCAGCAGAAAAGGCAGCCATCGCAGCTAACTAGGTTTTATCCAAAGCAAGACGATAACTTAATCCATCTTATATTACTTCAGACACAGGGGGCGGTGGTGGTACCACGGCCCCCGTGTTTGTAAAACCCGATATCACGTAAAAAGGAATTAATAGGAGAAGGCTTATGCAAAAGACATTAAAACGATATTTTCCCATTTTTGTACTGCCTACGTTGATCGCATTTTCCTTTGCATTTATCATACCGTTTGTTATGGGCGTATATCTGTCCTTTTGCAAATTCAAGACGATCACAAACGCAGAGTTTGTAGGCTTAAGAAACTACATACAGATTTTCGCGGACAAAGATTTTGTCAACGCATTCGGTTTTACCTTAAAGTTTTCGGTTGTATCCATTATTACCATTAATGTGTTTGCATTTATTCTGGCACTGGCACTGACCAGAAAGATCAGGGGAACCAACCTGTTCCGTACCGTATTCTTCATGCCGAACCTGATCGGCGGTATCATCCTGGGCTATATCTGGCAGCAGATGATCAATGCGGTATTGTTAAAATACGAGACCACGCTGGTAGCCAACCCTACCTACGGTTTCTGGGGACTGGTTATCCTGATGAACTGGCAGATGATCGGTTACATGATGATCATCTATGTGGCAGGACTTCAGAATGTACCTACCGATCTGATCGAGGCAGCACAGATCGACGGTGCAACTTCCCTGCAGACCTTATTCAAAGTGAAAATTCCGATGGTTATGCCATCTATTACCATATGTCTGTTCCTTACCGTATCCAACAGCTTCAAGCTGTTCGACCAGAACCTGGCACTGACCGCCGGTGCTCCCAGCAAAAAGACCGCAATGCTGGCACTGGACATCTACAATACCTTCTATGGCAGAAGTGGTTTCGAAGGTGTCGGTCAGGCGAAAGCAGTACTGTTCTTTATCGTTGTGGCAGTCATTGCCCTGGGACAGCTGGTACTTACCAGACGTAAGGAGGTAGAGCAATAATGACTAAGAAAAAAACTTCCAATGTGATCATATTTTGTATCCTGTGTGTATTAGTTGTGGCGTTCCTGACACCGATCTTTTTCGTGCTGATGAACTCCTTTAAGGGAAAACTGTACATCAGTAACGATCCCTTCGCATTACCCAATGCACAGACCTTTGCAGGACTGACCAACTATGTGAATGGTATCCAGAAGACCGGATTCTTCACTGCTTTTGGATGGTCTGCATTCATTACCGTATTTTCTGTGGCTGCGATCATCCTGTTTACCTCCATGACCGCTTACTACCTGACCAGAGTAAAATCCGGTGTCACCACCGTGCTGTATTACATGTTCGTATTTTCCATGATCGTGCCCTTCCAGATGGTCATGTTCACCATGTCCAAGCTGGCGAATATGACCCACCTGAACAACCCTCCCGGAATGGTACTGCTGTATCTGGGATTCGGTTCCGGCCTGTCCGTGTTCATGTTCTGCGGATTCATCAAATCCATTCCGCTGGACATCGAGGAAGCGGCTATGATCGACGGCTGTAATCCGCTGCAGACCTTCTTCGGCGTGGTTATGCCGATTCTGAAGCCGACAGCCATTACCGTAGCTATTCTGAATGCCATGTGGATCTGGAACGACTATCTGTTGCCTTATCTGGTGATCGGTCTGAGTACCTCTTACAAGACCATCCCGGTTGTGGTACAATACCTGGTAGGTTCCTACGGTGCAAAAGATATGGGTGCCATGATGGCACTGTTAGTACTGTCCGTTATCCCTATCATCGTCTTCTATCTGACCTGTCAGAAGTACATTATCGAGGGCGTGGTAGCTGGTGCGGTTAAGGGCTAAATAGTTACAACGGGGAGATTGTAGATATGAGAAAAAGCGGAATATTGCTGCCGGTGAGCAGCCTGCCGTCAAGGTACGGAATCGGCTGCTTTTCGAAAGAAGCATATAAATTTATTGACAGATTAAAAGAAGCCGGTCAGGCTTACTGGCAGATCCTGCCCTTAGGTCCCACCAGCTACGGAGATTCTCCTTACCAGTCCTTCTCCACGTTTGCCGGGAATCCTTATTTTATCGATCCCGAAGATCTGGTGGCGAGAGGTTATGTGACCGCAGAGCAGTGCAATGCTTATGACTTTGGCACGGATATTCATTCCGTGGATTACGGCAAGATCTACAAGAGCCGGTTCCGCCTGCTGAAAGAAGCTTTTGAGAACAGCCATATTGAGGAAGATGCCGGATTCCGGACATTTGTAGAGAAAAATGCATACTGGCTGGATGATTATGCACTGTATATGGCCATCAAGGACGGCTTCCGCGGGATCTGCTGGGCTGCCTGGGAAGAGGACATTAAGCTGAGAACTCCGGCAGCCATGGATAAATATCGCAGAAAATATGCGAAAGAAATCGTATTTTACCAGTTCCAGCAGTATCTGTTCCAGGTACAGTGGGATAAATTAAAGACCTATGCCAACGATAACGGTATCAAGATCATCGGGGATATTCCCATCTATGTGGCTTTCGACAGCTCGGATGCCTGGGCGAATCCGGAACTGTTCCAGTTCGATGACAACTGCGAGCCTGTGGCGGTAGCGGGATGCCCTCCCGATGCCTTTTCCGCCACCGGACAGCTGTGGGGCAACCCTTTGTATAACTGGGAACATCACAGAGAGACCGGTTATGCCTGGTGGATGAAGCGTCTGGCAGCCTGCTTTGAACGTTACGATGTGGTGCGCATCGATCATTTCCGTGGATTTGATGCTTACTATGCGATTCCCTACGGCCAGCCCACCGCGGAGCACGGCCACTGGGAGCAGGGTCCCGGATACGACATTTTCCGTACCATGAAAGAGAAACTGGGCGAAAAAGAGGTTATTGCAGAAGACCTTGGATTTTTAACGCCATCTGTGATAGAATTAGTGAAGAAATCCGGTTATCCAGGCATGAAGATTTTGCAGTTTGCATTTGATTCCCGTGAAGAAAGTGATTATCTGCCGCATAATTATACACATAATTGCGTGGTATATACGGGAACCCATGATAATGATACGGTGATGGGATGGTATGATACGCTGAAAGGAGCGGATAAGAAGCTCTGTGACGATTATCTGCGTCTGAAAAATGCGGACGGCGAGTCTATTCCCAGAGAGCAGATTCCCTGGGAGTTCGTACGCGCAGCCATGTCCAGCGTAGCGGATCTGGCGATCATTCCCATGCAGGACTATCTCGGACTGGGATCGGAGGCCCGCATCAACATTCCTTCCACACTGGGTATCAACTGGAAGTGGAGAATGGGGAACGGAGATTTTACAAAGGAGCTTGCAGGACGGATCCGCAGTATGACGAAGCTGTACGGCAGATAAGTCTGTAGGCTTGGAAAGGTTTGCGCTCCATGGAGGAAATCACGATCAAGGACATTGCGAGAATCTGCGGTGTCGGCGTCAGCACGGTATCCCGTGCTATAAATAATCACCCGGACATCAATCCCGAGACCAAGGAAATGATCATGCGGGTGATCAAGGAAAATAACTATGTACCCAACAACAGTGCCCGGAACCTGAAACGTCAGGATGCCAAGGCCATTGCGGTACTGGTCAAAGGTATCAACAACTCCTTTTTCAGCCAGATGATCAAGGTGCTGGAGGAAGAGATCAAGGAAAAGTCCTATGCCATGGTATTGCAGCATGTCGATTATGACGAGGATGAAGTGGAAGTGGCACTGAAATTGGTGAAGGAGAAGCGCCTCCGCGGCATTATCTTCCTCGGCGGTTATCTGGTGCACAGCGAGGAAAAGCTGGCACAGCTGCACGTGCCGTTTATCTTAAGCACCACAGGAATGCTGCCCAAGGGTTTCAGCCGCAACACCTATTCCTCCGTAGCGGTGGATGACACCAAGGAAAGCTACAAGATGGTAGACTATCTGTGCAAGAACGGACATAAGGATATTGCAATCCTCTGCGCCCGTAAGACAGATGCTTCCATCGGTAAGCTGCGTCTGGAAGGCTATAAAAAAGCGCTGAAGGACAACGGCATCGAGGTCCGGGATGAACTGATCCTGCCTATGAGAAGTGATCTGGAGGATTACTCCCTGGAGAATGCCTACATGGTGACGAAGGAATTCCTGGAGAAGCAGATCCCCTGTACGGCGATCTTCGCAATCTCCGACATTCTGGCTATCGGCGCGGGGAAAGCGCTGTCGGATGCAGGATATAAGGTACCCGAGGATATTTCACTGGCCGGCTTCGACGGTGTGGAGATCGGCAAATATGTCATTCCGTCCCTGACCACGTTAAAACAGCCGGTAGACAGCATGGCGAGAGAGACCGCCCGGATCCTGTTCGATATCATCGGGAAAAAGGCAAAGCACCAGCATTGCGTGTTCGACGGAGAACTGGTGGTGCGGGATTCTACCATGCCGAGGGCTTAGAGTATGCAGATTCATGGCTTTAACAAGACAACTTTATTAGACTATCCGGAACATATTGCAGCCACTGTTTTTACAGGAGGCTGCAATTTTCGCTGTCCTTTTTGCCATAACGGGGAACTGGTGCTGGATCCCGGCGCGCAACCATCTATCCCGGAGGAGGAAGTGCTTTCCTACTTGAAAAAAAGACGGGGAATCCTCCAGGGTGTCTGTGTCACCGGCGGAGAGCCGACCCTGCAGAAGGATCTGAAGGAGTTCCTGCAAAAGATCAAGGAGTTCAGATATCCTATCAAACTGGATACCAACGGCTATATGCCGGGAGTGCTGTGGAATCTGTTACAGGAGCGACTGATTGATTACGTGGCCATGGATATCAAGGCGTCCAGAGAAAACTATGCGGCAGCGGCGGGACTTAAAAACATGGATCTCTCCCGGATCGAGGAGAGCATTGGTATTTTGAAAAGCAGCGGCATTCCGTATGAATTCCGTACCACTGTGGTGAAGGGAATTCATACCGTAGAAGAATTTGACAGTATCGGCAGATGGATCGCCGGATGCCCGGCTTATTATCTGCAGAGCTATGAGGAAAATGAAAACTGCCTGTACCGGATGATACAGACAGCGGAAAGTGACGATGTTAAGCCGGGCGGTGCAGATCCGTTTGGGGCATTTTCCAGAGAGGAACTGGAACAGATGGCGGAACTGGCCCGGAAGTATGTGGGAAAGGTTGCGCTGCGGGGTGTGGAATAGATGCTGCGTCCCGGTGGTTACATAAGCTGCTGTATTTTTACAAACTCATCAAAGCGAGGTAAGGCCAGCGTGACTTTCCCGTATTCTTTGGAAACAATGACACCTTTTCTCTTCAGGCGCTCACGATAGACAGAGAAAAGTTCGGATTTCATATCTAATCGCTCACGGAGAGCTTTTACCTGCGTTTCCCCACTTAGGGACATTTCAGTTACGATTTTTTTGTCCAAATCGGATAATTCCGACCATATTTTACTGTATACATATTCGTCCAGATACTGGTCGTACTCCGGCAAAATCTGTTCCAGAGTTTTCTTGTCGCGATATTCCCAATAGAGATAACCGAGCACCTGAAAGGCAAAAGGATAGCCTTTGGTCAGGGAAGTCAATTCTCCGGCAGCATCTATATCCAGGGAAAAGATATCCATATATTGTTTGCGGATAGCAGTATAATTGAGTGGCTCCAGGATTAATTTGGGTGCACGGTATAAAAAGGTCAGTACTTTATCATTTTGCAGATTATATATATTTTCATATAATCCCGTCATCAGTAAAAAGATGGGATAGTCGTTTCGTAAAAAAATCTGAAAGGAGCTTGCAAAGATTCGGATATATTCGGAATTCGTCACTTCATCAACGCTGATCAGCAACCTTTTTTTACTTTTCTGGATATATTTCAACATGAGTTCCAGAGCGTTTTCGATATCCGTGACCGGAGCGGCGTTTTCAATGGATACTCCCAGACCAAAAGCAGAAAAGTCAAGTTTTGCATTAATGAACAGTGCATGTAGTTCCGGAATGCTATAGATCTTGGCTGCAAGGCTTTGCAGCAGATCTCTGGTAGGGTTTAATTCGACCACAATCCAATTATCCATTTTACGCAGTTCAGAAGCGATGCTGGTCATCATGACCGTTTTTCCGGAACCACGGACACCGGTGATCATATAGATCTGATTGGAAGGATTCTCCGCACAGAAATTTTCCAGAATTTGATTTGTCTCCGTGAGACGGGAGATATATTGTAAGGGTTTTTTCCCGAAAGATAATGTGAACGGATTGGCACTCATAATAAAAACCTCCTTTTCTTATATAAGTTTATATAACTATATATAATTTTTGGACTTTTATATAACTTTATATAAGCTTATATAACTTTGTTATTATTATATAAGTTTATATAACTTTTGGCAAGAGATATCGTATCTGTATGAGAAAAGACACGAGAATGTAAATGCTTACTCTTCAAAGGTAGATATTTTATAAGGAAGTGTACATTTTTAGAAAAAATAGAGGATTGCGCAAAAATAGTGAATAAAAATTGCTCAAAAAATCTATGAATAGTATCCAAAAATATTCAAAATAGACAAAAACAGTTTACTATTATGAAACGAAAGTGCTAATATATAATACATAGCATTGTAAGAACTTACAAATGTAATTGCTTACAGCAAGGCGCAAGAACAAAATACAGCGCAAAAATTTGCGGTAACCGGAGCGTTACGGCAGAAGAATCGGGAGGATTGTATGAGTCGATGTAAGAGAAAAAGATTTTTGGCATTTATGTTGACCGTGGCCATGCTACTGGGCGTCATGCCGGTAGAGTTGCTGGGCGGTATTGCCAGCGTGAAGGCGGCGGAGACGGAATCTGAGTATGCAAAATACATTACATACACAGAAGTGGAAAATACAAGTGTCAGCAGAACGAGAAAATGGGATCTTACGCAAGGAGAGGGCGGAAGCAGTATAGCCAGTTCAAAAGCAGTTACGCCTGGCCAATCACTGAAAACACTTCTGGTTGGAGGCTCTAAAAATGGCGTAAAAGTTAAAGATAGTAAGGTTGGAGTGTCACTTTATGCAGACGGAACAATTAGTATTCCGTTGGACACAAATACGACATCTGTAACTATAACACTTCAGAGTTCTACAACGGATACATCAAGATATTTAGTGATTGGAAGCGATACAAAGAGCCAGAAGATTTATTTTAAAGAAGATAATGCAAATTCTGCTCAAGGAGATGGGGTTTTCGCTTCTGGTAGTTATAGCAACGAGTATACAACGGAATATTTTTCAAATGGCAGTATAACAATTAAAGGCAATGTTGGCGAATGTAAACTTTCTTCACTGGAAGTTAAAGAGACCAAAACAGGTGGTGATTCAACGATCACTACGGTTTCTGGTAATATTTTAGTAGTAGATAATACATCCGGACTTGTAAATACTGGCGATCAGGTAAAACTGGCAGCGGAGAATAAAGAAGATGTATTATTGAATGTAGGTGAAAATCCAGATAAAACATTGAGTGCATCTACCACCTACAATATCGTTGCTCCGAACGAGAAGGTACGTGCCGTTGCAGACGGGAAGACAACCCTTACCACCGGTACAGATGCTTTCAGCGCTACCATTACATTAGGTAAGGCAAAAGTAGACGCGTTGGTAAAGCTGGCAGAAGATTCCGAACTGGAAGATGGTGCGACTTTAACACTGACCAATACGGCAGATGATAAAGATATCGTCCAGCTGACACCTGATGGAACCGTATCCCTTAAGGTGGGCGCAACCTATAAGATTTCTACAAGTATGAAGGATACTTCCGTAAAAGTAAATGAAGCGGAAACTATCACAGTTACCGAAGATACAACAGAATTGATGGTATCTCTGGCTACTACTATTGTAACAACGCAGGTGACTATCAAGGATAAAAAGGGTGTATTGGGATCTGACAGCATTACATTTACTAATAAAGATGATACTACAGATACTTTCACATTATCCAGTAACGGAGAAATGAAATTAACGATTAATGGGTATTACCTGATCAGTTGTTCCAACGCAGATCTGAGTGTCAAGGTAAACGGTGGCACAATCTATAAGGCAGATAAAGATGTAACGGCTATCGAAGTCGTAGTGGAAGCGAAGGATCCAAAATTAAATGAATTGGATCTGAGTGCAGGATTAACAGCCAATCAGAAATATCCTGGCGGAATTTATGTGTTAGAAACAATGCCCTTTAAGAGCGGAACGGCTACCGTTGGCGGAGTATTATATGCTGGCTCTGTAGCCGGTACGGGAAATCCCAAAAAGGATAGCGTAAACAGTAAGGGAAATGTTCCGGACAGTGGTTCCGTAGTAAAACTGGTTGCGGAAGAAAACGGCAAGCTGAAAATAGCAATGAAGATCAATAGCAAAAAGACTATTGATCTGGTAGATGAGACTTCCGGAAATGTAGTAGCATATACAAATAATACGGGCAGCAGTGAATATACTGTAAAGTCTTACAGTGTTGAAAAAGGACATACCTATTATTTTTATGGTGAGGGAACTAAAATCCAGATGTATGGTATTACAGTGGATTACAGGACTACCTTGGATTGGGCAGATGTAGAGACTCCTGTACTGGGAACTCCTGTTATTGATGCAGCAAAAGGAACTATTACAGTTCCTTACATCGCACAGGTAGGTGGCATTTACTCTGATGCGCTTAAGGTGACAATGTATGACCAGAACGGAAATACAGAGGGTACGCAGGAAGCTACTGCAGAAGGTGAGTCTGGAAGTGTAGTATTTACTCCGACAGCCAGCGGAAATTACAGTTTCCGTGCAGAACTGGTACGTTCTGATGTGGCACAGGGAAAAACAAGTAACGAAGTAAGCGTCACCGGATTTGTCCTTCCCATGGCTGCCCCTGCCGGCTTGAACGCAGAGAACCTTGGCCATGGTAATGTGAAGCTGACCTGGCAGGCAGTGCCTGAGGCAGAGAGCTATACGGTATCTGTGGATGGCAAGGTATATGCAGAGGGCGTGACAGCATTGGTACAGAAAATTACAGGACTGACAGTTGGACAGGAATATACTTTCCAGGTATCTGCGGTCAGAGGCAGTGATGTCTCCACTCCTGCAGAAGTAAAACTGACAGTAACAGAAGATGCAGTAAAGACCTGGAACTATTCCGCATTTGGTTCCGGCGTGGATACCATGTCAGAAGGCGGCAAGAACAATGGCTTCAGCGGAAGCTATGATACACAGGATCTGAAGGTATGGAGTAGGAACGGCAAGGGTAAGCTGGTACCGAACTCCACCGATGGTGTGGCATTCTACTACACCACCATTGATCCGGAGACAGAGAACTTTACCCTGACCGCAGATGTGACTGTGGATACCTGGAAGTTCACCAACGGACAGGAAGGTTTCGGACTGATGGCAGCAGACCGTGTAGGAGAGAACGGTTCCGGCAATTCCTTCTGGAACAACTCTTATATGGTAAGCGCGACCAAGGTTGAGTACTACTGGGATGCAGAGAACGGTAAGGTATCCGATGCCGGAGACAAGTACACTATGAAACTGGGTGTCGGATCTCAGGAGAAGATCGGTGTTACCCCGGAGAACATAAACGGGGATCCCACCAAGGAAGGTTTCCAGTCTACGATGCAGACACTGGAGACCAGCGCCGTAGGAACCGGACTGGGTGCCGGAACCTATAATATGGTAGGTGAATATGAGGCAGCTCTGAAGGATATTATCGATGTAAATCCTCAGACGACTTTCCACATGACGATCCAGAGAAACAACACCGGATACTTCTTAAGCTACACCAATGTAACTACCGGTGAGACCGTGACCAACAAGTACTACCACGGAGACGATGGGGACGAACTGACCAAGCTGGATGCCAACAACATCTACGTAGGTTTCTTCGCTTCCAGAAGCGCTTCTGTAAGCTTCAGCAATATGAGCCTGACCACCGTTGCACCGGAAAATGATGCACCGGCAGAGCCAAGACCTATTACTTATGTAACACCCAGCTATACCATCGAATCTGCAACCGTAGCCAACAGCGCAAACTATGAGCTGGTATACTATGGTAATGCAGACGGTACTTTGAACATTACCAACAGCAAGGGAGAGGCTGTGGTATCCGGTCAGCATGTGGATGCCAAGACCAAATTCCGTGTGAATACCGTACTGGCACAGGGCAGCAACACCTTTACCGTAACATTTGCACCGGATGCAGATTACAAGCCTGCCAAGTATTCCCTGCTGAGCAGCTATGACACTGTAACATTTGATTTTACTGTAAAATACAATGTAAAGAACCAGAACGTTATCTATGTAGGTCCCGACGGTAAGAGCTCCGCAAGCGGCAGCAAGGATGATCCTCTGGACATCTATACCGCAGTGAAGAGTGTGGCTCCGGGACAGACGATCCTGCTCAAAAGCGGTACCTATGCACTGAGCAGCACTGTAGTCATTGACAGAGGTGTGAACGGAACCGCAGATGCGAAGATCTACATGATCGCAGATCCGGAAGGAACGACCCGTCCGGTACTGGATTTCCAGGATAAATGTGCAGGTATGATTCTGGCAGGCGATTACTGGTACTTCCAGGGATTCGATGTCACCAGATCCGCCAATGCACAGAAGGGTATTCAGGTATCCGGTAGCTACAACACCGTAGATAATGTAATGACCTACAAGAACGGTAATACCGGTCTGCAGATCAGCAGATACAAGAGCACCGATAACTGGGAAGACTGGCCGTCCCACAACCTGATCCTGAACTGTACTTCTTATCTGAATGCAGATGCAGGATATGAGGATGCAGACGGATTCGCAGCGAAGCTGACCGTAGCAGACGGCAACGTATTCGACGGATGTATCGCAGCATACAACGCCGATGACGGATGGGATCTGTTCGCCAAGGTAGAGACTGGTTCCATCGGTCAGGTAACGATTCAGAACTGTGTAGCATTTAAGAATGGTTATGTACTGGATGAAAACGGACAGGAAGTAGATGCCGGTAACGGTAACGGCTTCAAGATGGGCGGTTCCAGCATCAGCGGACAGCACATCCTGCGCAACAGCGTATCCTTCGGCAATAAGGCAAAGGGTATCGACTCCAACAGCTGTCCGGATATTCAGGTATTTTCTTCTACCAGCTATAACAATGAATCTTACAACGTAGCCCTTTACACGAACGATGCGAAGAACACAGCCTTCGTTGCAAACGGAATCCTGTCCTTCAAGGACAGCACCAATGCAGCAGGACAACTGGTTGCAGAGCAGTTCAAACCGAAGGGAACACAGGAGACAAGCGCATACGAGAATGCAGCAAACTACTATTGGAGAGGCGAAAGCTCCACCAACAGTGAAGGAACCGCAGTTACCGCTGACTGGTTCCAGAGCCTGGATATGAACAGCGCGATCAACGGCGGCATTCACAGAAATGCAGACGGCACTATCAATATGAATGGATTCCTGGCAGTGACTTCCGCAGTACCTGCAGAGGTTGGTGCAAGAATGGCAGGAACCGCTTCCGGAGTGATCACGGTGACTCCGAACAGCAATTCCGACAGCAGTAGCAGCGATTCTTCTTCCGCAGCACCTGCAGTAGACTGGACGGAAGTAAGCAACACGGTACAGGATAAGGTTGCAGAGATGGTGAAGAACCCTGCCATCGCAAGTGTCAACATGAACTTCGTATGCAGCGGAGAGGTAAAGGTTCCTCAGAACGTACTGAATACTATTAAGGGTACCAGAGTAACAATCGCATTCCACAGCGGAAACGGCGTGGCACTGAGCATCAGCGGTCAGGATCTGAAGAACAGAGATCTGTCCAGGCTTCAGAATATTGATCTGACGGTAACACAGAACAGCCATGCCATTCCTGCAAATGTGATAGCTGCCAAGGGCGGAAACGTAAACAAGCAGCTGACCATCAGAGACACCGGCAGCTTCGGTGTACCTGTGAACCTTCATGTAAATGTGGGTAAGGAAAATGCAGGCAAGAGCGCAAACCTGTATCGCTACAATGCAGAAAAGGGACGTCTGGAGTACTGCGGTTCCTTCACGGTAACTTCCAACGGACAGTCCATATTTGCAGTATATCGCGGAGGCAGCTATCTGGTAACGGTAACCGATCGCAGACCTTCCGAGAGCATCTGGTATGCCGGCGGCGATTACACCGTTAAGGCAGGTGATACCCTTTCCAAGATCGCAAAGAGAAATCATATGAGTCTGACAGAGCTGCTTCGCAGAAATGCACAGATCACCAACCGGGATCTGATCAGAGTCGGCCAGAAGCTGAACCTGAACTAATCGGTAGAAGTTCTGTAAGAGACAGAGAAAGGTACAAGACGGGAAACTGTAAAACAAGAAAACGGATGGCTTGGGAGGGCCATCCGTTTTTGGTTATCGCACCTGATTGGGGCTGGCCTTTCCGCTTCCGAAGTCCACTGCATTTTGCAAAGTGGTCTCTGCGATGGCCTCCAGTGCTTCCCTGGTGAAGAATCCCTGATGGGATGTGATCATGACATTGGGGAAGGACAGAAGTCTTGCGGTGGTGGAATGTTCCAGAATCTCATCGGAGCGGTCCTCAAAGACATTTTTCGTCTCTTCCTCGTAGACATCCAGACCGACCCCGGCGAATTTGTGCAGGCGGATACCCTCGATGAGGTCCTGGGTCTTGACCAGAGCTCCACGGGAGGTGTTGACGAGAATGACGCCGTCCTTCATTTTCCGGATGGTGTCAAGCTGGATCAGGTGGTAAGTGGAGTCCATCAAGGGGCAGTGAAGGGAGATCAGGTCGCTTTCCGCCAGAAGTTCGTCCAGAGTCACGTAGGTGACAATATCTTTCAGGTCGGGATTCTCGTAGACATCGTAAGCGATGACCTTCATGCCGAAGCCGTTGCAGATCCGGCACATGGCGGCACCGATCCGGCCGGTACCGATAATTCCGGCGATCTTGCCGTAGAAGTTGAAGCCAATGAGGCCGGCGAGACTGAAATCATTTTCCCGGACTTTGTTATAGGCTTTGTACAGGCGGCGGTTGCAGGCCAGCGCCAGAGCCATGGCATGTTCCGCTACGGCTTCCGGGGAATAACCGGGGACACGCATGACGCATATGCCATAGGCGGCTGCTTTTTCCAGATCCACATTGTTATATCCGGCACAGCGCAGAAGGACGAGACGGACGCCTTTTTCATGAAGGATTTTTAACGTAGCATCTCCCACGTTGGAACTGACGAAGGCGCAGACGGCATCGAAACCGTCGGCCAGAGCGGCAGTGCGGGGATCCAGATCCGGACGGATGTATTCGAGCTGGATATCGAGATATTTTTTCAGAGCCGTCTCGAAAGATTCTTTATCATAGCTTTTAGTATCGTAAAATAATATTTTCATAACAGTCCTCCTCGGGTTGATTTTTATAGTATGTGTATTGCTGTTTTTAATCATGCCCCGATTTGGATTTACTATAGCTCAAAATATAGAAATTGTCTATCATAATTCCAAAGTGATATTGAGAAAAATTATAAAAATGATGCAGATATGATGCAAAGGGCGGATATACTGGTGTCAGGAGGTGAGGATTATGAAAAAGGTATTTTTTGCAGCGGTAATTGCCGGAGTATTGCTGGGATTTGCGTCCTGTGGGAACCGGGAGACGGCGGCTGGTCCGGAGACGGAGACCGTTATAGACAGTATCGGGGAGACCCGGGACAGTCAGGCGACAGAAGAGACGGCAGCCGGAGTGACGGAGGCCGTGGAACTGCCCACACAGGCGGAAACAGCAGAAAGCCAAAGCAGTACACAGGAAAGTGATCAGGTACGGTTTGCCGTGGAAGACCATGACGGCAGCAGTGCCCCCGGGGATAAGACAAGGGATTATAAGTATTCTTACCAGACGGTCGAGATTACAATTCCGGGGAATGCGGCGGTACAGGAGAAGATTCAGAAGGATCTGGATAAATATGTAGACGATTTTGTGGAAGGAATTCAGGCCGGAGATCTTGGCACTCTCTATGAGGATATGACTGTATATGAGCAAAGCTATGAGGATCTTACTTTTCACGTAATTCGTGCGGATGATAAGGTGATCAGTCTTGCGTGGGGAATTGAAGGTTATAATCAGGGAGCCCATGGATGGTATACGTTGTACTATATGAACTATTATACGCAGACCGGGGAGAAAATTACTTTTGAAAGTCTGGGAAGCGGATTCCGCGACAAAGCACTGGGACTGGTGACAGCCGCAGCGGCGGAAAGGCAGGCAAAAGAGGACTGCTTTTTTAATGATTATGAAAAGAGCATAAAACTGGTGGTGCTGGACGGTACGGAAGACCTGGATCCTATCTATCAGGAAATCTACGGAGCGGATATTGCGGGTGCGGACAATGGTGTAGCAACACCGACTTTCAGCATTACGGAGGATGGATTTGTATTCGAATCCGGTCAGTATGTATTACAGTCCTACGCCGTCGGAATCGTTGATTTCGAGATTCCGGCAGAGGATTTCGGGGATGCCCTGACGGCAGATATTTTTTAGAAAATCGCGGGCCTGACGGATGAGAAGATTTGTGCAGGAAAGGACTTTACACGGGCTGACACTGTGTATATAATAAGAACATCGGGAATGAGGTTCTCCCGGAAGCGTAAGCTTCGAACCGCCGGAATTTGAACATACGAATTCGATTTGGCTGATGACTTCTGCAGAATATGCAGGGGACACCAGCCTTTTTTGTTGGGATCTGAAATGTCCTGCTGCAGGAAAACGGAGGAATTTTATGCTTACATCATTGGGACTGATCTTTTTACTGGGGTTACTCATGGCGGCAGTCTGTCAGAAGATCCACCTGCCCCGCATCATTGGAATGCTGCTTACGGGTATCATTCTGGGGCCTTATGTGTTGAATCTGCTGGATGCATCGATTCTGAATATTTCATCAGAGCTGCGGCAGATCGCATTGATCATCATTTTGTTGAAGGCCGGGCTGTCGCTGGATCTGAAGGATCTGAAAAAAGTGGGGCGCTCCGCAGTCATGTTATCCTGTGTTCCGGCGACCTGTGAGCTGATGGCTTTTGTGGTATTTGCACCGATGATTCTTAATATCAGCCGGATGGATGCGGCAGTCATGGGAGCAGTTCTGGCAGCAGTGTCCCCGGCGGTGGTGGTGCCGCGGATGGTACATCTCATGGAGGCGGGCTATGGTACGGAGAAAAGCATCCCACAGATGATCCTGGCGGGAGCCTCCTGCGATGACATTTATGTCATCGTGCTGTTTTCCACTTTCGTCGGGATGGCGCAGGGTGGCCAGGTCAATGCGCTGGATTTCGTGAATATTCCGGTATCGATCCTGACCGGCGTGCTGTTCGGCACACTGGTGGGATGGCTGTTGGGACAGCTGTTTGAACTGTTGTACCGGAAGGGCAGTTATGTGCGTAACAGCATGAAAGTCATTATCATCATGGGGTTATCCTTCTTGTTAATGGCTTTGGAAACGCTGTTAAAGGGAATGGTGGCCTTTTCCGGACTGCTTGCGGTAGTGAGCATGGCCTGCGCGTTGAAAATACGGGCACCGAGGGAGGTCACCGGCAGATTGTCCGCCAAGTTTGGAAAGCTGTGGCTGGCGGCAGAGGTGGTGCTGTTCGTGCTGGTGGGCGCAGCGGTGGATATCCGCTATACCATGGAAGCCGGACCGGCAGCGGTAGCAATGATCCTGTTGGCACTGGTGTTCCGCTCCATCGGTGTGGCGCTGTGTATGCTGGGAACGACGGATCTCAATAAGAAGGAGAGGCTGTTCTGCATGATCGCCTATCTGCCGAAGGCTACGGTACAGGCCGCCATCGGCTCTGTGCCGTTAGCGATGGGACTGCCCTGCGGCAAGATTGTCCTGTCCGTGGCAGTGCTGGCGATCCTTATTACGGCACCATTGGGCGCGCTGGGAATGGATGCCACATACCGGAAGCTGCTGGAATGTAATTCACTGTAATAATCCGATTGATTTTAGGAAATCCTTATGCCATAATGATAGAAACGGAGGAGATTATGGCACTGGAAAACAAATTGGGAATTTCTGATTCGGCGGAACTTGCCCGCGAAGAGGAAAAAATAAGCAAACAAAAAGCGGCATGGCTGTTTGAAAGTGGAACACTGGATACCCTGCCTGCGGGAACTTTTGCGGCTCTGCAGATAATCCACAAGTACCTCTTTGAAGATATTTATGAATTCGCCGGGAAGATACGCACTGTGAATCTGGCAAAGGGCAGTTTTCGTTTTGCCCCGGTAATGTATCTGGAAGCGGCGCTTGCAAATATTGACAAGATGCCGCAATCCACGTTTGATGAGATCATCGAGAAATATGTGGAGATGAACATAGCACATCCGTTTCGCGAGGGCAATGGGCGCAGTACTCGCATCTGGCTGGATCTTATGTTAAAAAGCGGTATCGGACAGGTGGTGGACTGGAGTCTGGTGGACAAGGAGGATTATCTTCTGGCAATGGAGAGAAGCCCTATCCGGGACACGGAGATCAAGGTGCTGCTGAAAGCGGCGTTGACCACGGAGATCAACAGCCGGGAGATTTATATGAAAGGGATCGACCATAGTTATTATTATGAAGGTTATATTACTTTTAAGACGGAAGATCTGAGAAAATAATACCATTTGACATTGAGAACCATTTTCGATAAAATGACCGTGCGGGCAGTTAGAAGTTACTAACTCCTGCACGGTTTTATTTTAACAATAAATCAGAGATGGGTTGGCGATGAATCCTAAGGCTCATGCCTGCGGGAAGGTCCGGGATATTTTATAAGAGAAAAGGATGGAAATACCTATGATGATCAACAAAAGACTGATCGGCATTGTGCCGGAGAGCCGGAAGTACATTGCGGGAAATGTGGCCTTGCAATGGCTGTCACTGGGGGCCAATATGGTGATGATGACGGCGATTGCGACACTATTGTCGGCTTTGTATTTTTACAGGGAAATGAGCACACTGTTTTCCGGTGCGGTTGTGGCGATGCTGGCAGCACTTTTGGTGCGTTTTGGCTGTGCCATCGGGGCATCGAAAATGAGTTACCTCTCTTCCAAAGAGGTGAAGAAGACGCTGCGCAGACGGATCTATGAGAAGCTTCTGCGTCTGGGTGCTTCTTATCAGGAGCAGACGACGACCTCCGAAGTGGTACAGGTGGCTGTGGAAGGTGTGGATCAGCTGGAGACGTATTTTGGCGCGTATCTGCCCCAGTTTTTCTATGCCATGCTGGCGCCCCTGACGCTGTTTATTTATCTGTGCTTTATCAATGTGCCTTCGGCAGTGGTGCTCCTGATCTGCGTGCCCCTGATCCCGGTGGCCATCGCGGCCGTACAGACCTGGGCGAAAAGGCTGCTGGCGAAATACTGGGGACAGTACACGGCGCTGGGAGATACTTTCCTGGAAAATCTGCAGGGACTGACCACTTTGAAGATCTATCAGTCCGATGCCTATAAAAATGAAGAAATGAATGCGGAATCGGAGAAATTCCGCAAGATCACCATGAAGGTGCTGATCATGCAGTTGAATTCCATTACCATCATGGATTTCATCGCCTATGGCGGTGCGGCGCTGGGAATCATCCTCTCCGTCAGTCAGATGCGGGCGGGAAAAGTAGATCTGGCCGGATGCCTGCTGATTATTTTACTGGCAGCGGACTTTTTTATCCCCATGCGGCAGCTGGGCTCCTTTTTCCACATTGCCATGAACGGTATGGCGGCCAGCGAGAAGATCTTTCGGCTGTTGGATCTGCCGGAGCGGGAGGATGGTGGTGAGACTGCGGCAAATGAGGACAACTTTGAGGCATCGGTCGCAACAACGGGAGAAGCAACCATGACGAAGAACGGGAAAATGATGCAGAACGTACTGTTTCCCACAGAGGGTGATATCTGTCTGGAACAGGTGCATTTTGCCTATGAAGCGGACCGGGAGATCCTCCACGGTGTGGATCTGGTGCTGCGCAGGGGTAGACTGACAGCCATCGTGGGAGAGAGCGGCTGTGGAAAATCCACCATTTCCGGCATCCTCATGGGCAGAAACGGTGGATATACCGGCACGGTACGGGTCGGCACTGTGGATATGCGTCAGATTCCGGAGGTGAGCCGGATGCAGAATATCACCTATGTCAGTCACCAGAGTTATCTGTTCCGCGGAACCGTCCGGGAGAATCTGTGCATGGGACGACCGGAGGCTGCGGAGGAGGAACTGTGGCAGGTGCTGGAAAAGGTGCGTCTGGCGGATTTCCTGCGGAGTGAACAGGGACTGGAGACTCCGGTGCAGGAGAAGGGAAGCAATTTCTCCGGGGGCCAGTGTCAGCGGCTGGCACTGGCGAGAGCACTTCTGCATGACAGTCCGGTCTATATTTTCGATGAAGCAACTTCCAATATTGATGTGGAGAGTGAGAATGATATCATGGCGCTGATCCGGGAACTGGCAGCCACCGGGGAAAAGACGATCCTGCTGATCTCCCACCGGCTGGCGAATGTGGTGGAGGCGGACCGAATCTATGTCATGGATGCCGGAATTGTGACGGAACAGGGAACACAGGAAGAACTGCTGGCGAAGAACGGAACCTACGCGAGATTATGGAATGCCCAGCAGAGTCTGGAGAATTACGGAAAAAGAGGTGCGCAGGCATGACGGACACAAAGACGATGCAGCAAAATCAAAACGAAAAACTATCGGTGAAAAAGCGCAGCGGCTTCCGGGTCATGGCGGAACTGATCGGACTGGTGAAACCGCTGTCCGGATATATGTGCCTGGCCATTTTCGCAGGACTTTTGGGACATCTGTGCGCCGCCTTTATTACGATACTGGGTGGCTATGCGGTGCTGGCGGTACTGGGGGTGCAGGATAAAATCACGCCGTTGCAGGTATTTACCACGGTGCCGTTTCTGGCACTTTTGCGGGCGGGGCTCCGCTACGGGGAGCAGTCCTGCAACCATTTTATTGCCTTTAAATTACTGGCGTTGATCCGGGACAAGGTATTCCGGGCATTGCGCAGGCTGTGTCCGGCGAAGCTGGAAGGCAGAGGCAAGGGAGACCTGATTGCGGTGATCACTTCGGATATTGAACTGCTGGAGGTATTTTACGCGCATACTATTTCCCCGGCGGCCATTGCATTTCTGTTTATCCTGATCCTGTGCGGATTCATCGGCAGCTTCCACCCGGTATTGGGACTGCTGGCGCTGGCGGCTTATGTAACGGTAGGTGTGCTGGTGCCGCTTATCATTTCGAAGGCCAGCGGGGATCACGGCATCCGCTTCCGCAGCGGATCGGGAGATTTGTCCGGTTACGTGCTGGACAGCCTGCGGGGACTGACGGAGACCATTCAGTACGGCCAGGGACAGGCGAGACTGGACGGCATGATGGCGAAGACGGATGCACTGAGCGGTGAAGAAGAGAAAATGAAGGCGATCTCCGGACGGAATACGGCGATTACCAATACGGTGATCCTGCTGTTTGATCTGGCGATGCTGTGTACCTCCGTGGCGCTGTACCGAAATGGTGCGGTCGGTTATGAAGGTGTAGTGATTCCGACGATGGCATTGATGAGTTCCTTCGGCCCCTGTGTGGCACTGGCGGCGCTGGGTAGCACTTTACAGAATACATTCGCGGCGGGTAACCGGGTGTTAGACATTCTGGAGGAGGAACCGGCGGTGGAGGAGATTACCGGGAGACCGGAGATCGCTTTTACCGGAGCTGCGGCGGAGCATGTGACCTTTTCTTATGAGGCAAAGGCAGCAGACCCGGCAAACGTCAGTGCCGGGATGGCACAGAACAATATTCTGACAGATGTGTCGGTAGAAATTCCGGAACATTCCGTCATCGGCATCACCGGCAGAAGCGGCAGCGGTAAATCCACCCTTTTGAAGCTGTTGATGCGGTTCTGGACGGTACCGCAGGGAGAGGTGAAACTGTCCGGTACTTCCGTGGAGGAGATCAACACGGCGAATCTCCGGGCAATGGAAAGCTTCGTGACCCAGGAGACCCATCTGTTCCACGACAGCATCCGTAATAATCTCCGGATTGCCAAGCTGGATGCCACGGAGGAAGAGATGATCGATGCCTGCAAAAAGGCATCCGTACATGATTTTATTATGACACTGCCGCAAGGATATGACACACCTGTCGGAGAACTGGGAGACACCTTATCCGGTGGAGAGAGACAGCGGATCGGCCTGGCGAGAGCGTTTCTGCACGATGCACCGTTCCTACTGCTGGATGAGCCCACGAGTAATCTGGACAGCCTGAACGAAGCGGTGATCCTGAAATCCCTCAGGGAAGAAAAAGAGGACAAGACCGTCGTGCTGGTGTCACACAGAGAATCCACCATGCGCATTGCAGATAGGACTTATTCCGTAGAAAACGGGAGGATGAGCTGATGAATGTAAATCAGATTCAGGATAAACGGGAACGGGAGAAGGAGATGGTCTCCGACATGATCCTGCTCTACTGTCAGAAACAACACACATCTATACGAAAAGCATCCGGGCTTAAGAAAACAGATCTCTGTCCGGAGTGCACTGAACTGGAAGACTACGCCCGCATGCGCAGCGATAAATGTCCCTTCATGGAGACCAAGACCTTCTGCTCCAACTGCAAGGTCCACTGCTACAAGCCCGACATGCGGGAACGCATCCGCACCGTCATGCGCTTCTCCGGCCCGCGGATGCTGTTCGTCCACCCCGTGGCCGCCATCCGGCATGTGATCGAGTCCCGGAAGGAAGCCGCGAAAAACCGATAACAAAGCCCCGGCAGTTATCATAACTGCCGGGGCTTTTAAGGAGGATAGAAAGCTTATTAACCCATGGTGATGACTACATTGTACTCTTCCTTGCCCTTCTCGTAAGGAATGATGTGGCCGTCTACTGCCTTGCCGTCTACCGTCATGGATACGACACCTTTTTCTACATTCTGCGGGTTCTTGACCTGAATGTGATAGGTGCCCTCGCGGAACTTACGGGTGATGGAAAAATCACCGAAGCCCTTCGGAATACAAGGATCTACGGACAATCCCTGATGCGTGGGATATACACCCAGTATGTACTGGGAAATGTTAACGAAGGTCCATGCGGCGGTACCGGTCAGCCAGCTGTTCTTCGCCTCGCCGTGGAATTTTGCATCCTTACCGGCTACCATCTGGGAGTATACATAAGGCTCGGTACGATGGATCTCGCTGATGTCCTCAATGTATGCGGGACAGGTCTTGCGGTAGATCTCGAAAGCTCTGTCACCTCTGCCCAGAACGGTCTCTGCGATGGATACCCAGGGATTGTTGTGGCAGAAGATACCGGCATTCTCCTTATATCCGGGGGGATAAGAGGATACTTCACCAAGTTCGAGGTGATACTCCGTGTATGCGGGTTGTAAGATCATGACACCATACTTGGTATCCAGTCTCTCTTTTACGGAATTCAATGCCTTTTCGGCAAGGCCTTCCTTCACACCGACACCGGCCAGTACACAGAAGCCCTGTGGCTCGATGTAGATCTGACCTTCGCGGCATTCCTTGGAACCTACCTTGTGGCTGTAAGCATCGTAAGCACGAACGAACCAGTCGCCGTCCCAGCCATCCTTCAGGATCGCATCGTACATGGCCTGTACTTCCTTACGTGCGCGGGCTGCCTCAGCGTCGTCGCCCATCAGCTCGCACAGCTGTGCATATTCTTCACCGTATTTTACGAACATACCGGCAATGAATACAGATTCTGCCACGGGACCTTCACTGGGCCCGAAGGTCTGGAAAGATTCTCCGGGATGAGCGGAGAAGCAGTTCAGGTTCAGACAGTCATTCCAGTCGGCACGGCCGATCAGGGGCAGATTGTGAGGACCTTTGTGATTGATGATATAGTCTAAGGAGCGTTTTAAGTGATCCATCAGAGGAGCAGCCACGCTCATGTCGTTGTCAAAAGGAACCATCTGGGTCAGGATGGAGGTGTCGCCGGTCTCTCTTACATAAGCGCTGGTACCTGCAATGAGCCACAGAGGATCATCGTTGAAGCCGCTGCCGATGTCGGAGTTGCCCTTTTTGGTCAGAGGCTGGTACTGATGGTAAGCGCTGCCGTCCTGGAACTGGGTGGAGGCGATATCGATGATACGCTCTCTGGCGCGATCCGGGATCAGATGTACGAAACCGAGCAGATCCTGACAGGAATCACGGAAGCCCATACCACGACCGATTCCGGATTCGTAATAGGAAGCGGAACGGGACATGTTGAAGGTGACCATACACTGATACTGGTTCCAGGTGTTGACCATGCGGTTCACCTTTTCGTCAGCGGAATCTACGGTGTAGCGGGCCAACAGCTGTTTCCAGTAAGCCTGTAATGCTGCGAAAGCTTCTTCCACCTGTGCATCGGTCTGGTATTTTGCCAGCATTTCCTTGGCGCGGGTCTTGTTGATCACGCCATAAGATTCCCACTTTTCTTCTTCGGGATTCTCTATGTAGCCCAGAACGAAGATAAAGGTCTTTGTCTCACCGGCTGCCAGATCCACGTTGATCTGATGGGAAGCGATGGGAGACCAGCCGCTCGCCATGGAATTCGTGCACTTGCCGTTTTCCACAGCTTCGGGAGAATCGGCACCTCTGTAGGCGCCCAGGAAAGCATCTCTGCTGGTATCGAAACCGTCGATCTTCGTATTTACGGAATAGATCGCATAATGATTACGACGCTCACGGTACTCGGTCTTGTGATAAATGGTGGAATCCTGTACCTCTACCTCGCCGGTGCTTAAGTTACGTTGGAAGTTCTTCATATCATCATCAGCGTTCCACAGACACCATTCTACATAAGAGAATACGGACAGCTTCTTATCCTCGGAACTTCCGTTGGTCAGGGTCAGCTGGGAGATCTCGCAGTTATCATTCAGAGGAACGAAGGATAGCACGGAAGCCTTGACACCGTTCTTGGAAGAGGTGAAACGGCTGTAGCCGATACCGTGGCGGCACTCGTAGGAGTCCAGCTCGGTCTTTGTAGGCTGCCAGCCGGGGTTCCATACGGTATCCCCGTCCTTGATGTACAGATATTTACCGTTGTTGTCTGCCGGTACGTTATTGTAACGATAACGGGTCAGACGCAGCAGCTTTGCATCTTTATAAAAAGTATATCCGCCGCAGGTATTGGATATTAGACTGAAAAACTCATTGCAGCCCAGGTAGTTGATCCAGGGAAGCGGAGTCTTGGGAGTAGTGATGACATATTCCTGATGCACATCATCAAAATGACCATACTTCATAAGAAAATCTCCTTCTTTCATGTTGTTGTATGTTGAGTGTTTGTTTTTCGTTGCGGAGTACTTAATGTTCAGCAAACGATTAAGTGCCCCGGATTTCTGATTTGTATTATACAGAAGCGAATCCAAAATTGCAATATGAATCTTGAAAAAGCCCGTAAAATGCGCAATGTATACAAAGAGGGTGGGAAAAGATGGGCAGAAGATACAAAACGAAAGAATCTCCAAAACACCGCCTTTACGAAACAAAAACATAGTAAACGTTATCGCATACTTTGCCATTATATAGAAGAAACACAATCGCTGTACAAGCCGAATGTACAAAACCACCTATCTGAAATTGTTAATTATAGACAAAATGGATACTTTTTGAAAAAAACCTGCAAAAAAGTATTGCAAAATGCTCAAATGTGGTATATATTAAAACTACGAAAACGATTAAGTTATAAAAACAGATCGAACGAAATGACAAAGACAGAAAACAGGAGAACGATATGGCATCATTGAAGGATATTTCCAAGATTTGTGGAGTCTCCGTTGCAACTGTCAGCAAGGCACTGAACGACCACAAGGACATTGGAGAAGAGACAAAAGCAAATATCAGAAGGGTAGCAAAGGAAATGGGATATTCCCCGAACCTTTCCGCAAGAGCCTTGAAGACGAACCGGACCTATGGAATCGGAGTCCTCTTCGCGGACGAAGCCAGAAGTGGTCTTACCCATGATTACTTTTCCAGTGTACTGGACAGCTTCAAGAGGACAGCAGAGAAGAGCGGTTACGACATTACATTTATTAACAGCTGTAAGAACCGGCCGGATCGGATGTCCTATCTGGAACACAGCAGGTACAGAGGCTTCGACGGAGTGGTACTCGCCTGTATTGACTTCGGAGATCCCGAAGTCATCGAACTGGTACAGAGTTCTATCCCGGTAGTCACCATCGACTATCTGTTCAACAATCGTATCGCAATCATGTCGGATAACGTGACGGGCATGAAAGAACTGTTGGAGTACATCTACAGCAGAGGTCATCGGAAGATCGCTTATATCCACGGAGCGATGTCAGCGGTTACCTCGGGACGGTTATCCAGCTTCTACCGGACGGCAGAACGCCTGGGACTGGACATTCCGGATGAGTACATCCGGGAAGCAGCCTACAGAGATACGACGACCACCTACCGCGTGACCAATGAACTGCTGGATCTGCCGGATCCGCCGACATGCATCATCTTTCCGGATGATTTTGCTTCCTTCGGAGGCATCAATGCCATCAGACAGAGAGGACTACAGATTCCTGAAGATATCTCGGTAGCGGGTTACGATGGCATCGCAGCCACAAGACAGCTGGAACCCAGACTTACCACCGTCCAACAGGACACGGAACAGATCGGATGTCTGGCAGCCAGAGAGCTGATCAGCCTCATTGAGAGACCGAAGACCACCATCATTGAACAGGTCATCGTACCGGGAAAAGTCGTGGAAGGCAAGTCGGTAGCCAGAATTCCGACGAACAATTAATCAGGCATTTATATGGAAGCGCCGCAACCGCCTACATATAAACATAAATGCAACAAGCACTTACAACAAACATTCAACAAAAAATGGGAGGAAACAAACATGAAGAAAAAAGTACTTAGTGCTTTACTTACCGCCACAATGTTAGCAAGCATGCTGGTAGGATGTGGCAGCAGCAACGATGCTCCTGCAGCAGCATCTACCGACGCAGCACCCGCTGCATCCACCGAGGCTAAGACCGAGGCGCCTGCATCCACCGAGGCAGCAGAGCCCGCAGCAGAAGAAGGCAAAGTCCTGAACATCTACTGCTGGAACACCGAGTTCCAGAGCCGTATCGCTGATCACTATCCCGGATATGAGACCGTAGATGGTACTACCGGTAAGATCGGTGACGTAACCGTTAAATGGAATGTTACTCCTAACGATGACAACGCTTACCAGAACAATCTGGATGCTACCCTGTTAAAGCAGGCTGACGCAGCAGCAGATGACAAGATCGACCTGTTCCTGGTTGAGGCTGACTACGCTCTGAAATATGTAGATACAGATTACACCATGCCGGTTAAGGATCTGGGCATCACCGATGCAGATCTGGCTAACCAGTATCAGTACACCAAAGATGTTGTAACTGATTCCAACGGCGTATTAAAGGGTCTTTCCTGGCAGGGCTGCCCCGGTGTTCTGATTTACAACCGTGACATCGCAGCAGAAGTATTAGGAAGCGAAGATCCTGCAGAAGTTCAGAAGGCTGTATCTGACTGGGATACCTTCACCGCAACTGCTGAGACCATGAAGAAGGCTGGTTACTACATGACCTCTTCCGCAAACGATACCTACCGTGTATACTCCAACAACGTATCCGGTAAGTGGGTTCAGGATGGCAAGATCGTAGTTGATGACAACATTATGAAATGGGTTGAAGACTCCAAGAAGATGGTTGACGCTAAGGAAACCGGTACTCACGAACTGTGGTCCGATGACTGGAGCAAGGGCTTCTATCCCGAAGGAAAAGTATTCTGCTACTTTGGACCGGCTTGGCTGATCAACTTCTCTATGGCAGCAGATGTTGATGGTTCCGTAGCTAACTCCGGCAGATGGGGCGCTACCGAAGGACCTCAGGGCTTCTTCTGGGGCGGTACCTGGATCTGTGCAGCAGCTGGTACTGACAATGCAAGCCTTGTTAAGGATATCATGCTGAAGATGACCACCGATAAGGACATCATGATCGACATCGTTAAGAAGGATTCCGATTTCGTTAACAACAAGCCTGCAATGGAAGAGATGGCAGCAGATGCTTCTTACACCAACGACATTCTGGGTGGTCAGAACCCTCTGGAAATGTTCTGTGCAGGAGCTGAGAAGATCGACCTGAGCAACCTGTCCTCTTACGATCAGGGCTGTAACGAAGAGTTCCAGAACGCTATGAAGAACTACTTCGAAGGCAAGACCGATCTGGACGGCGCACTGGATCTGTTCTACAAAGCAGTAGAAGAGAAGTATCCTGAGCTTAGCCACTAATCTGAATTAGATAGAACCGTACCTGCCTGGTTGGTCAGGTGGGTACGGTTTTTCTCTCAAAAAACGGAAGAAATTTTCCAAAAGAGAAGGCTGGCAGAAGCTTTTTTATAAGCACAAATAAGAAAATGCAAGTAAGAGACCTGCTGCGAGCCTTATCGGAAAAACTTAATGGCACGACAATCCATGCAGAGTTTCGCATGGCAACAAAAGGGAGGAATGATTTATGGCAAAGGTAAAGCGCGGAAAGGTGGTAAGCTATAATAAATGGGGTTATATCTTCTTGATCCCTTTCATTGTAGTCTATCTGATATTTCAGTTGGTTCCACTTTTCAGAACATTCTATTACAGTTTATTTGAGAATTATCGTTCCGGACTGACGCAGATCGGACCGAATTTCGTAGGATTTGGAAACTTCGCAAAACTGTTCTCCAATCCGGATATCTGGACTTATACCAAGAACACATTAATCATGTGGATCTTGGGATTTGTTCCTCAGATCATCGTATCCCTGTTACTGGGTGCATGGTTCTCTGATCCCAGTCTTCGGTTAAAGGGACAGAGATTCTTCAAGACAGTTATTTATCTGCCTAACCTGATCATGGCTTCCGCATTTGCAATGCTGTTCTTCACCCTGTTCTCCGACGGTGGCCCTATCAATGAGATTATGATGCAGCTGGGATGGATCAGCGAACCCTATAAGTTCATGTCAAACGTATGGAGTACCAGAGGTCTGGTAGCATTGATGAACTTCCTGATGTGGTTCGGTAATACGACGATCCTTCTCATGGCCGGTATGATGGGTATTGATACTTCCCTGTTCGAGGCAGCTGAAGTAGACGGTGCAACCTCCACACAGGTATTTTTCAAGATTACACTTCCTCTGTTACGTCCGATCCTGATCTACGTTATGATCACTTCCCTGATCGGTGGTTTACAGATGTTCGATGTACCTCAGATCCTGACCAACGGCAGCGGCGATCCTATGAGATCTACCATGACCCTGATCATGTACCTGAACAAGCATCTGTACAGCAAGAACTATGGTATGGGCGGTGCGCTCTCTGTTATCCTGTTTATTATCACAGGTCTCCTGAGTCTCGTCGTATTCAAGTTCTCGAACAAGAAAGATTGATAGGAGGTGGCAGACATGTTAAGTGTAGAAACAAACGAAACCAAAAAAGGTATGGGCATCCATGCCAGAAGAGCTCTTGCATACATAGTCCTGATATTTATGAGCTTCCTGTGTCTGTTCTGGTTCTATATCCTGTTCGTAAATGCAACCAGATCCCACGGAGAACTGACCAAAGGATTTACTCCTATCCCCAGCCACTATCTGATCCAGAACTGGAAGGGAGTGCTGGCAGGTACTCTGCCGGTGGTAAGAGGTATGTTCAACAGCCTGTTCGTTGCAGCCTGCAGCGCAGTGCTCTGCACCTATTTCTCCACCATGACCGCTTATGCGATTCATGTATATGATTTTAAGATCAAAAAGTTTATGTTTACCTTCATCATGGCAGTTATGACGATCCCTACACAGGTTACCGCACTTGGTTTCCTGCAGCTGGTATCTGACATGAAGCTGGAAGACAACTTTATTCCTCTGATCGTTCCTGCAATCGCCGCTCCGGTTACTTTCTTCTATATGAAGCAGTACATGGAAAGCGCATTGCCCCTGTCTCTGGTAGAGGCAGCCAGAATCGACGGCTCCGGTGAGTTCCGTACTTTTAATACCATCGTGCTTCCTCTGATGAAGCCCGCCATCGCAGTACAGGCGATCTTCACTTTCGTAAGCAGCTGGAACAATTACTTCACACCGGCACTGATCCTGCATAATGACAAGATGAAGACATTGCCTATCCTGATCGCTCAGCTGCGTTCCGCAGACTTCTTGAAGTTCGATATGGGCCAGGTGTATGTGACCATCGCATTCTCCATCTTCCCTGTTATCGTGGTATACCTGTTCCTTTCCAAGTTCATTGTCCAAGGCGTGGCAATGGGAAGCGTAAAGGGTTAACATTCAGCCAGCAACATTCTATACATAAATCTCTCCTGAAAAGCGTCACTCTTCCCCGGAGCGGCGCTTTTCGCTTGCAAAAATATACCCGTTCGGGTATAAAATAGAAGTATAGAATTGGTTTTATACCTGATAAGGTATAGCGATATAGTGGAAAGAGGTAACGATCATGCAGATGTATGAGGTGACGGCACTGGCGCCGGAAGGACCGGAGGAGGTCTATCAGACGATGGTATTCGCGGAAGATGAAGATGATGCCCTGAACCAGTTGGAGGACCAACTGCGGGAGAAACAGATCGCCCATGGAATGTGCATGGCGGAAGAAGTGTAGGTGTTACAAATGGAAAATTCCTATCGCTTTTTTGAGAATAAAGCTTGTAAATATTTCCCCTGTCACAAGGGACTTACGGATTTCAACTGCCTGTTCTGCTACTGCCCCATGTACCGTCTGGAGCACTGCCCCGGGAATCCCCGGTATTTTGAAAAGAACGGCAGACGGATCAAGGATTGCAGTAACTGCACCTTTCCACATGATCCGGAGCATTATGATGCGATCATGCATCTGTTAAGATCCGTATAGATATAATGCTATAAGAAATAGAGTGAATAAAAAAGCTATGAGAAAACACTAAGTTATCTCATAGCTTTTTTGTGCGGAGACGGTGGGATTTGAACCCACGTGCCCGAGAAGGGCTAACGCATTTCGAGTGCGCCCCGTTATGACCACTTCGATACGTCTCCAAAAGATTACAACACAGATTATTTTATCTGAAAAACAGTAATTTTACAAGGGGAGAAAAGAAAATAAAAAAATACATTACAAAATAGATGTTGACACAACAACATCTGTGTAGTATGATTCAAGTGTTACTTTGAGTGTCAAAATAATTGAGAGTCAAAGTAATAAACCTAAAATGCATAAAATGAATAAAGAGAGGAATCGACATGTTAGAAAGAGTAGCAGTAATTATTAAGGATCAGTTAAATCAGGAGAATGTAGAGATTACAGAAGAAACTCGCTTCAAGGAAGACCTGGAAGTAGATTCCCTGGATCTGTTTGAACTGGTAATGGCTTTTGAAGAGGAATACGGAGTATCCATTCCTTCAGAGGAGTTGGAAAACATGACAACTGTAGGTGATGTAATCAAGTACATTCAGGAGCATGGCGTGGAAGCATAAGCAATAAACGGGAGTGGTCCGCCCGGGCATCTCATGGAATACGGGCGAAGGGAAGGAAGAGACAGACAATGAGAACAAAGATCACAGAACTTCTGCAAATTGAATATCCCGTTTTTCAGGGAGGCATGGCCTGGGTAGCAGAACACAGGTTGGCGGCTGCGGTTTCCAATGCCGGAGGCTTGGGGATAATTGGCGCTGCCTCTGCTCCGGCGGAAGTAGTACGGGAAGAGATCCGCAAATGTAAAGAACTGACGGATCACCCCTTTGGAGTGAATATCATGCTATTGAATCCGAATGCTGATGAGGTAGCAAAGATAGTAGTGGAAGAAGGCGTAAAGGTAGTCACTACCGGCGCCGGAAATCCCGGAAAGTATATGAATCTGTGGAAGACTGCCGGAGTGAAAGTCATTCCGGTAGTTGCAAGTGTAGCCATGGCGAAGATGATGGAGCGGGCCGGAGCGGATGCAGTTGTGGCAGAAGGCATGGAGAGCGGCGGACATATCGGCTCTATCACTACGATGACGTTGGTGCCTCAGGTGGTAGATGCCGTATCTATTCCAGTGATCGCAGCAGGAGGCATTGCAGATGGTAGAGGTATGGCGGCTGCATTTATGCTGGGAGCAGAAGGAATCCAGATGGGAACCCGTTTCGTGGCATCGAAGGAATCCATCGTCCATGAAAACTACAAGCACCAGATATTGCGGGCAAAGGATATTGACTCCGTGGTGACGGGAATGTCCACGGGACACCCGGTGCGCTCCCTGCGGAACCAGATGACCAGAGAGTACCTGAAGCTGGAAAAGGAAAATGCAGACTTCATGGAGCTGGAGCAGTTGACATTAGGATCTCTACGTAAAGCCGTCATTGACGGGGACACCGTGAACGGAACCCTGATGGCGGGACAGATTGCCGGACTGATCCACGAAGAGCAGACCTGCCGGGAGATCATCGAAGAGATCGTGCGGCAGGCCCGGGAGTGTGTAACAGCACAGGAGCAGAGGGCAGCGCAAATAAAAATGCAGTAACAGGAGAGAATGAAAATGGGCAAAATCGCATATTTATTCCCGGGACAGGGATCCCAGTACATAGGAATGGGCAAGGAGTTCTACGACACTTACCCGGAAGCACAGGCGGTATGGAAGCTGGCAGACAAGGTGCTCCAGAATCTGTATTGGCAGGACAAACGGGAACAGCAGGCGGTAAGCGGACATCCGTATTCCATGGAACAGCTGACTTTTGAGGAAAATCCTTATCTCAATATTACGGAATATACCCAGATCGCCATGCTGACCATGGAAGTCGCCATTCTGAAAGTATTGGAAGCAAAAGGCCTGAAAGCGGAGATGGCAGCGGGACTGAGCCTCGGAGAATATGGAGCCCTGGCCGCCAGCAATGTGATGGAACTGCCGGATCTGTTCCGGGTGATCCGCAAACGCGGCATCTATATGCAGGAGGCCTATCCCGAAGGCGGCGCTATGACAGCCGTATTGGGACTGGACGGGGAAACGGTGGCGAAAATCTGCGAACAGACGGCAAAAGACACCGGAAGCGTGGTCTCCGTGGCCAACTATAACTGCCCCGGGCAGATTGTGATCACCGGTGAAGCAAAAGCGGTGGAGGCAGCTGCCGAAGCCCTGAAAGCAGAAGGCGCCAAACGATGTGTCCCCCTGAAAGTCAGCGGCCCCTTCCATTCCGCTCTGTTAAAAGAGGCGGGGAAACGGCTGGCGAGAGAACTGGACAGTGTGAAGATCGATTCCCCGTGGATCCCCTACCTGTCCAATGTGACCGCAGATTATGTGACAGATGCGTCACAAGTCACAGAATTACTGGAACAGCAGGTGTCCAGCCCGGTACGCTTTACCCAGAGCGTGGAGCGGATGATCGCCGATGGCGTGGACACCTTCGTGGAGATTGGCCCCGGACGGACTCTCAGCAGCTTCATCCGCAAGATTGACCGAAATGTAAAAGTATACAACATAGAGAAACCGGAGGATCTGGAACGGGTCATGGAGGAACTGGCATGTTGACAGGAAAAATTGCAATCGTAACAGGAGCATCCCGGGGAATCGGAAGAGAGATTGCACGGACGCTGGCAGGCAACGGTGCAACGGTGATCATTAATTATAACGGTTCTGCCGAAGCTGCGGAGGCTGTTGCAGCGGACATAAAGGCAGCCGGAGGTTGTGCAGAAGCCATGAAATGCAATGTGGCAGATTTTGCTGAGGGTGAAGCTTTTGCAAAGGCAGTGCTAGATAAATACGGCAGAGTGGATATTCTGGTAAATAATGCAGGAATTACCCGGGATAATCTGATTGTTCGAATGTCAGAGGAAGAATTTGATACGGTGCTGGATACAAATCTAAAAGGTGCTTTTTATATGATAAGACACCTGACAAAAGCGTTTATGAAGCAGCGTTACGGGAAGATTATCAATATTTCTTCTGTTAGCGGTATTCTGGGGAATGCCGGTCAGGCTAACTATTCTGCCTCCAAGGCAGGGCTCATCGGCCTGACCAAAAGTGTGGCCAGGGAACTGGCTTCCCGGAATGTCTGCGTGAATGCTGTAGCACCCGGCTTTATTCGTACTGATATGACAGAAAAGCTCCCGACTGCAGTACAGGAGAACGCTGTAAAGCAGATCCCTCTTGGGAAAATGGGCACACCGGAAGCCGTGGCACAGGCGGTTTTGTTCCTGGCAGAGGAAACCTCTGACTATATCACCGGACAGGTGCTGTGCGTGGACGGCGGCATGGCGATGTGATGTACGTATAGAGCCGGATGCCTGCATGGCAATGTGATGGAACACGGCAGGCGGTTACATAGAATACATAACAATATGAAGCGACGATGGCAGAAAGAGACACATCACGGATGTAAGGGAGATTGGAAAATATATGGCTGAAAAGAGAAGAGTTGTAGTAACTGGTATGGGAGCGATCACTCCGATTGGTAACAGTATAGAAGAATTTTGGGACGGCATTCAGGAAGGAAAAACCGGTTTCGGCCCCATCACGTATTTTGATACCACAGATTACCGTTGTAAACTGGCTGCAGAGGTGAAGGATTTTGATCCTGGCAATTATATGGACAAAAAGGCAGCCCGCAGAATGGAGCAGTTCAGTCAGTTTGCGGTAGCGGCAGCAGGACAGGCAATTGAAGATGCCGGACTTAACATGGAACAGGAAGATCCTTATCGGGTAGGCTGTTTTGTGGGAAGCGGAATTGGCAGTCTGCAGGCTATGGAGAGAGAATATGACCGCCTGAAGGAAAAAGGCCCCGGCAGAGTAGGTCCCCTGTTGGTGCCACTCATGATTTCCAATATGGCAGCGGGCAATGTGAGTATTGCTTACGGACTGAAGGGAAAAAGCCTGAACGTGGTAACTGCCTGCGCAACAGGTACTCACTCTATCGGAGAGGCTTACCGAACCATTCAGTACGGTGATGCGGATGTCTGTGTGGCAGGAGGAACGGAGAGCTCCATTACACCGATTGGAATTGCCGGATTTTCTGCACTGACAGCACTGTCATTCAGCGAAGATCCTACCAGATGCTCCATTCCTTTTGATAAAGACAGAGATGGTTTTGTTATGGGTGAAGGCTCTGCCATTGTAGTGCTGGAGGAGCTGGAACACGCAAAACGCCGCGGGGCAAAGATCTATGCCGAACTGATCGGCTATGGCTGTTCTTCCGATGCCTATCACATTACCTCTCCGGCGGAGGATGGCGGCGGAGCGGCAACGGCTATGTTAAACGCCTTAAAAGACGGTGGGGTGGCACCGGAAGAACTTACTTATATTAATGCACATGGAACAAGTACCCACCATAATGATCTTTTCGAGACCAGAGCGATCAAGTTGGCCTTTGGAGATCATGCTTATAAAATGAAGATCAATTCCACGAAATCTATGGTGGGTCACCTTTTGGGAGCTGCCGGCGCGATAGAATTCGTAACCTGTGTCAAAGAACTGCAGGAAGGATTTATCCATCGTACCGTAGGATTACAGGAGACAGAGGAAGAACTGGATCTGAATTATTGCAAAGAAAGCTATACGGAAGAGGTGTCTTATGCACTGACCAATTCTCTGGGATTCGGCGGTCATAATGCGAGTCTGCTTTTGAAAAAATACGCTGATTGAAAATATAGAACCTGATTTGACGGCGGGCTTACAGAGCGCGCAAAAGAAAGGTGAGGAAGAGAGATTATGTCAGTATATAACACGCAGGAGATTATGGAGATTCTGCCCCATAGGCATCCTTTTTTGTTGATTGATACGATTGAAGAGCTTGAACCCGGCGTGCGGGCATTGGGACGCAAAAATGTGACTTTTAATGAGCCTTATTTTGCGGGACATTTTCCGGGAAATCCGGTAATGCCGGGAGTGCTGATCGTGGAAGCTCTGGCACAGACCGGGGCGGTGGCAATTTTGGCTTTGCCGGAGAATCGTGGGAAAACGGCTTATTTTGCCGGGATCGATAAGGCAAAATTTAAGCAGATGGTGCGGCCGGGCGATGTCCTGGAACTGGAAACGACTATTATTCGAAGCAAAGGTCCGGTTGGTGTCGGAGAAGCGGTAGCCAGAGTGAATGGAAAGCTTGCTGCAAAGGCAGAACTTACTTTTGCACTGAAGTGATAAAAAGAGGTGAAAGTATGGATATCGATGTAGAGATCAAATGTCCAAAATGTAAAAAAATGATCAACCGGGATCGGGCAGCAAAGAATAAATATGTCTGCTATGAATGCGGTTACTATTTTCGTGTAAAAACCAACAATCGTATCCGAATGGTGGCGGACAGAAAAAGTTTTATTCCCTGGTTCGAGGAGATGCAGGATACGAATCCCCTGAATTATGAGGGGTATGAGGAAAAGCTGGCGGAGGCCAGAGAAAAATCCGGCGTAAAAGAGGCTGTCACTGTAGGCGAGTGTGAAATATACGGAGAAAAAGCCGTGATTGGCATCTGCGAGTCCAAATTCATGATGGGAAGCATGGGACATGTAGTAGGGGAGAAGATCACCCGGGCAATAGAAAGAGCTACGAAATTAAAATTGCCGGTATTTATCTTTTGCTGTTCCGGAGGTGCGAGAATGCAGGAGGGAATCGTATCACTAATGCAGATGGCAAAGACATCGGCTGCGGTACAGAGACATGGGGAAGCCGGTCTACTCTATGCGACGATCCTGACTGATCCTACCACGGGCGGTGTGACGGCAAGTTTTGCCATGCTGGGAGATGTGATCATGGCAGAGCCCGGTGCGCTGATCGGATTTGCGGGTCCCAGAGTCATTAAACAGACGCTGGGTCAGCGACTGCCGGAGGGATTCCAGACGGCAGAGTTCTTGCAGGAGCATGGTTTTGTGGACGGCATCGTTCGCAGAGAGAACTTGAAGAAGACATTATATTTCCTGATCAAGACCCATCAATGTCAGGAGGGAAATTATGCCGATTTTAAAAAAAATCTGGATTTCCATTTTGAACCCACGGAGATCGTTAAGGAGCGTTCCATCCTGACCCTTCCCAGAACGGCATGGGAAAAGGTGAAGGCGGTCAGACAGGTGACAAGACCTGCTGCAACGGATTATATTCCCTATATTTTTGACTATGTGGTAGAGGCTCATGGGGATCGCAATTACGGAGATGATAAGGCACTGGTAGGTGCTGTGGCATTTCTGGACGGACAGCCGGTGACTGTGATCGCAGATGTCAAGGGTAAGGACTTTACGGAGTGTGCCAAGCGCAACTATGGCATGCCCATGCCGGAAGGCTATCGCAAGACTTTGCGTCTGATGAAGCAGGCTGAGAAATTCAACCGTCCCATCATAAGCTTCGTAAATACTCCGGGAGCATTCTGCGGTGTGGAAGCGGAAGAGAGAGGGCAGGGAGAAGCTATTGCCAGAAATCTGCTGGAAATGTCTTCCTTGAAGGTGCCGGTACTGTGCATTCTCATCGGAGAAGGCGGCAGCGGTGGTGCTCTGGCGACCGCAGTTGGCAATGAAGTGTGGATGATGGAAAATGCTACCTATTCCATTTTGTCTCCGGAGGGATTTGCTTCTATATTATGGAAAGATGCCGACAGAGCCAGAGAAGCCAGTGAGGTTATGAGCATCACATCGGAAGATTTGAAGCGCCTTGGTGTGATCGAACGGATTGTACCGGAATATGGTGGTGCTGATAATAAGACCGTGGAAGCTATCGGCGGCTACCTGAAGGAGCATATTAAGGAATTCCTGCAAAAATATACAGGAATGACCGGAGAACAAATTGCGGAGGAGCGCTATGAAAGATTCCGCAAGTACTAAAGTCGAAGACGGCATGAGGTGACGGCGGAATGAATAACAGAAAATTGAGCATAGGAGATTTACATGCTGATATCCCTGTGATACAAGGCGGCATGGGCGTGGGCATCAGCCTATCCGGACTGGCAGGAGCGGTGGCGGCAGCCGGAGGCATTGGCATTATATCTACCGCGCAGATCGGATTTCGGGAGCCGGATTTTGACAGGGATCCCATTGCCTGCAATCTGCGTACCATCGGAAAAGAAATTGAAAAGGCCAGAAAACTGGCAGCCGGCGGCCCTGTCGGAGTCAATATCATGGTGGCTACGCAGAAATATGAAGAATATGTAAGGGCAGCAGTTTTGGCAGGCACAGACTGCATTATCTCCGGAGCGGGACTTCCGCTTAATTTGCCGGAGGTTGTGACACAGACGGAAGCGGAAATGACCGGTCGCAGTCATCGAACCATGCTGGCGCCTATTGTGTCCAGTTGTCGGGCATTATCGGTAATCACAAAATATTGGATCAAAAAATATGACAGAAAGCCGGATTTTATTGTGGCAGAGGGACCGCTTGCTGGCGGGCATCTGGGCTTTAGCAACGAGGAACTGGACGCTTATACTCCGCAAGGATACGAACGGGAATTGACAGCTATGATCCGTCAGGCAAATGAGCTTGGAATTCCGCTGATTGCGGCCGGAGGCGTTTATACAAAAGAAGAGATGGATCATTGTATAGCGCTGGGAGCTGCGGGAGTGCAGTTGGGAACACGTTTCGTGACTACGGAAGAATGCGATGCAGCGGATGCTTATAAGCAGGCATACATCCATGCACAAAAGGAAGATATTGTCATTGTCAAAAGCCCTGTGGGAATGCCTGGGAGAGCCATACAGAATGCTTTTCTGGAAAAAGTCGCAAGGGGCGAACGGTTTATGACGGGCTGCAGACATTGTATTAAAAGCTGCAATCCGGTGACGGCACCTTACTGTATTACCCGGGCACTGATCAATGCGGCAGTAGGAGATGTGGACAATGGCTTGCTGTTTTGTGGCAGCAATGCGTATCGAGCCGCAAGAATCGAGAGGGTTGCGGATATTATGGAGGAATTGGCGTGAAAACCACTAAAATTACCGGAACCGGAAGTGCACTTCCGGGCAGAACTGTAAATAATAAAGAGTTGGAAGGAATGGTGGAAACTTCCGATGAATGGATCAGAGAGCGTACAGGGATCACCGGACGACATGTGTCTACGGGAGAGACAGTAGTAACACTTGCGGCCGATGCGGCTCGCAGGGCTTTGGAGCAGGCAGGAAAAAAGGCAGAAGACATCGATTTGATCCTGCTGGCAACCTGTTCTCCGGAGATGTATCTGCCCTGCTGTGCCTGCCAGGTACAGGCGATGATCGGTGCAGCAAATGCACTCGCTTTTGATGTGAATGCAGCATGCTCCGGCTTTTTATTTGCCCTGAATACCGCAGATGCCTATCTGCAAATGGGATTGGTAAAAAATGCTTTGGTCATCGGAAGTGAGGTGCTGTCCAAGCTGGTGGACTGGACGGATCGTGGCAGTTGTATTCTGTTTGGAGATGGCGCCGGCGCGGTGGTTGTGGAAGGCTGCGAGGAAACATTTGAGGAAAACAGAATAACGGGTAGAATCCTAGGACGAGCACTTCATTCCGACGGCGCAGGCGGAGAGGTGTTAAAGTGCGGAGCGCGAGAACTGAGGACTCCTTTTGGCAACTCTGTTACTGTAACGGAAGATGAGTCTCTTTCTATTAAGATGGATGGGCAGGAGGTGTACCGGTTTGCTACCAGACGGGTGCCGCAATGCATCGAGGAGGCATTGCAGGATGCCGGGCTTACCGTGGGGGATATCGATCTGTTTGTCCTGCATCAGGCGAATGCCCGCATCATTGACGCTGTTGCCAAAAGACTGCATGCCGACAGAGAACGATTTCCTACCAACCTGGAACGGGTAGGTAATATGTCATCAGCTTCCATTCCTGTGCTTTTGGATGAACTGAACAGGCAGGAGAGACTGCATAGGGGAGATCGTATCGTTCTGGCGGGATTCGGTGCCGGGCTTACGATAGGGGCTTGCGTGATCACCTGGTAGACGGTATACTGAAAATGATTCGGAGCGCCGGGACACTGCGGATACGTGTCAGAGAAGGCGGCTTCGAAGGATCGTGGACATACGACAGAGAAATTCCAGATATCGTAGAGGAAACTATGGAGAAGAGCAATCACCGGGTACTGAATGAACTATTGGTAAATCTGTTCCACAACGTGATGGACGCGGAAGCAAAAGCGGTGATCACCGAGGAATTCAAAGACATCTCGAATAATGACATGCACATCCTCGAAGCCATTGGCATCGAGGAGCCCAAGAGCATGTCCCGGATCGCCGGGGAGCTGCATGTCACTGTGGGCACCCTGACCACGAATATGAACAGTCTGGAGAAAAAAGGATACCTGGAGCGCAACCGCAGCACGCAGGACAAACGGGTGGTGCTGGTGACTCTGACGGAGAAGGGCCGGAAAGCCTTTTTCCACCACAGGGATTTCCACAAGAAAATGATCCACACGGTCATTCGTGATCTGGACGAGGAGGAAATGCGGACATTGATCAAATGTCTGGGAAAACTGGATACATTTTTCAGAGAAGGTAACGAGGAGTGACCGGAGAGATCCGGTGGCTCCTTTTTGTTGGTTGAAATCTTCCGGAAATTACAACAAACTATTTTCAGATGAAAATAAATGTATTAAAATAGAAATAACTATTGGTAGAACGAAGACGGTTCTGCATAGTTATGGCAGACGCAAGAGAAAATAATGAAATATAGAAACGGAGGATCCCCAGATGAAGAGAATCGGAATGTTAACGAGTGGTGGTGACTGTCAGGCTTTGAACGCAGCTATGAGAGGTGTGGTGAAGACCCTGGCGAACAGTAAGGAGGAGGTCGAGATCTACGGCTTTCTGGATGGCTACAGAGGACTGATCTACAGTAATTTCCGGATGTTGACGGACAAGGATTTCTCCGGTATTCTTACCAAGGGCGGCACGATTCTGGGAACCTCCCGGACCCCCTTTAAGACCATTCAGGACCCGGATCCCAACGGACTGAACAAGGTGGAGGCCATGAAGCAGAACTATTATAAGCTGCAACTGGACTGTCTCGTGATCCTCGGCGGCAACGGCACTCACAAGACGGCCAACCTGCTGCGCAAGGAGGGACTGAATATCGTGACCCTGCCCAAGACCATCGACAATGACCTGTGGGGCACCGATATGACCTTCGGCTTCCAGAGTGCGGTGGACATTGCTACCGATGCCATCGACTGCATCCACACCACAGCCGCTTCCCACGGCAGAGTATTTATCGTTGAAGTCATGGGACATAAGGTAGGCTGGCTGACACTGAATGCCGGAATGGCCGGCGGTGCGGACATCATCCTGCTTCCGGAGATCCCCTATGACATCGATAAAGTCATCCAGAAGATTGAAGACAGAGATAAGAAGGGCTGCCGTTTTACCATTATCGCGGTAGCAGAGGGCGCTATCTCCAAGGAAGATGCCGCTCTGCCCAAGAAGGATTACAAGAAAAAGATGGAGAAATATCCATTTCCTTCCGTATCCTACGAAGTGGCCGCACAGATTCAGGAGAAGACCGGCAGAGAAGTACGTGTCACCGTGCCCGGCCATATGCAGAGAGGCGGAAGTCCCTGCCCTTACGACAGAGTATTTGCCAGCCGTCTGGGCTCTGAGGCAGGCAAACTGATCCTGGACAATCAGTACGGCTTCATGGTAGGCTACAAGAACCGTGAGATCGTAAGAGTGCCGCTGGAGGATGTAGCGGGCAAGCTTAAGACCGTGGATCCCGATGCCACCATCGTACAGGAAGCGAAGATGCTGGGCATCTGCTTCGGCGATTAAGGCAGAAGATCACGGCAGAACGAAGTTAGAAAGAGAGACGACACATGTCATATACAGCACTATACCGGAAGTTTCGTCCCGATGCTTTTTCCGATGTCAAGGGGCAGGATCATATCGTGACCACTCTGAAGAATCAGCTGCGGGCGAACCGGATCGGCCATGCGTATCTGTTTACCGGAACGAGAGGTACCGGTAAGACCACGGTGGCCAAGATTTTTGCGAAAACAGTGAACTGCGAACACCCCACAGAGGACGGCCCCTGTGGGGAATGCCGTATTTGTAAGGCAATCGCGGCGGGAGCCAGCATGAACGTCATCGAGATTGATGCAGCTTCCAACAACGGTGTGGACAATATCCGGGAGATCATCGACGAGGTATCCTACTCTCCGGCGGAGGGAAAATACAAGGTTTACATCATCGACGAGGTGCATATGCTTTCCCCTGGAGCCTTCAACGCACTGCTAAAGACTCTGGAAGAGCCCCCTTCCTATGTTATTTTTATTCTGGCAACCACAGAGGTGCACAAGATCCCCATTACGATCCTGTCCCGCTGTCAGAGATATGACTTCAAACGTATTTCCATCGATACCATCACGGACCGCATGAAGGAACTGATGGCTGCGGAACAGGTGCAGGTGGAGGACAGAGCCCTGCGCTATATTGCAAAGGTGGCGGACGGCTCCATGCGAGATGCCTTAAGCCTTCTGGATCAGTGCATCGCATTCCACCTGGGCAAGGAACTGACCTACGACATGACACTGGACGTGCTGGGAGCCGTGGATACGGAAGTATTCAGCAGACTGCTGCGTTTCGTCATGGAACGGAATGTACTGGGATGCATTGAACTGCTGGAGGAGATCGTCATGCAGGGCAGAGAACTGGTACAGTTCGTCACGGATTTTACCTGGTATCTGCGGAACCTTATGCTGGTGCAGACAGCGGACAATCTGGAAGAGGTCATTGATATGTCCACGGACAATCTGGCGAATCTGAAGGAAGAGGCATCCATGCTCTCCATGGATCAGATCATCCGCTATATTCATATTTTCTCCGAACTGTCCGGACAGATCCGTTATGCGGCCCAGAAGCGTATTCTGGTAGAGATCGCGCTGATCAAGCTGTGCAAGCCGGAGATGGAGACGGATCAGGAAGCCGTGTTAGACCGGATCCGTCAGGTGGAGGAAAAGGTGGAGAACGGCATCGTGGTCACAGCGGCCCAGATGCCTGCCGGAGCCCCGGGAACACAGGGGGTGCCCCAGACCGGCGGAGCAAAGCCGAAGCCGCAACTTCCCAAGGCTGTCCCCGAGGATATTCAGGAGATCGTGCGGAAATGGCCTGCCATCGTGGGGAATGCCGAGAATCCCATGAAGATGTATCTGAAAAATGCCAGGCTGAGTCTGGGCGGAGACAACAAACTCATGGTGGTGCTGGAGGATGGACTGGCTTCCGATTATTTCAAGGGAGAAGCCCACGAACAGAACAAACAGCAGCTGGAGATGCTGTTGTCCGATTTTTCCGGCAAGGAGATCGAAGTGACACTCCAGACGGTGGAAAGCAGCAGAGAGTTCGAAGACAATTATGTGGATCTCAGTAAGGTCATCAACATGGACATTGAGGAAGAGGAGTGATCCCTCGTGAATTTGGGATTGCGGCAGCCTTACAGATAAGGTAAGATAGAATTGATAATAATTGATATGGAGGAACAGTAACATGGCAAAAAGAGGTGGATTTCCCGGAGGCGCAATGCCCGGTAATATGAATAATCTGATGAAGCAGGCACAGAGAATGCAGCGCCAGATGGAAGAGGGACAGAAGGAACTGGAGACTAAAGAGTTCTCCGCATCCGCAGGCGGCGGAGCAGTGGAAGTGACCATCAATGGTAAAAAAGAGATCACATCCATCAAGCTGGCAGAGGAGATCGTGGATCCCGAGGATATCGAGACTCTGCAGGATGCCATCGTGGCAGCAGCCAACGAGGCACTGCGTAAGGCAGACGAAGCCAATGCAGAACTCATGGGCAAAATGACCGGGGGCTTAGGAGGATTTCCTTTCTAATGGAACTCTACAGCGGACAGATCAATAAATTAATAGATGAACTGGCAGCCCTTCCCGGGATTGGCAGTAAGTCCGCACAGCGACTGGCTTTTCACCTGATCAATATGCCGAAGGACCGTGTGGACAGGCTGGCGAATGTCATGATCGAGGCCAGAGCCAATGTCCGGTATTGTAAGGAATGCTATACCCTGACAGACAAGGAGATCTGCCCGGTGTGCGCGAATCCCAGACGGGATCATCGTACTATCATGGTGGTGGAGAATACCAGAGATCTGGCGGCTTATGAGAAGACCGGTAAATACGAGGGCGTGTATCATGTGCTGCATGGAGCCATCTCTCCCATGCTGGGCGTGGGGCCGGGGGATATCAAGCTGAAAGAACTGATGGAACGTCTGCAGGGGGATGTGGAGGAGGTCATCATTGCGACCAATTCCAGTCTGGAGGGCGAGACCACAGCCATGTATATCAGCAAGCTGATTAAGCCCACAGGGATCAAGGTGACGAGGATCGCCAGCGGTGTTCCCGTAGGCGGAGATCTGGAATATATTGATGAGGTAACATTACTCCGCGCCTTAGAGGGCAGAGTAGAATTATAGTAGTTAAAAGCGGGAGGCAAGACAATGGCAGTAACAAAAAGTGTATTTGGGAAAAGTCCGGAAGGCAAAGAGATCACTCTGTATACCTTGAGCAATAGCAAGGGCATGAAGGCAGAAGTAACGGATCTGGGAGCCATTCTGGTGCGCCTGCTGGTACTGGATGCCACAGGCAAGGTGGAAGATCTGGTGCTGGGATTTGACGACGGCGAGAGCTATTACGGCAATGACAGCTTTTTCGGCACGGTGATCGGTCCCTGTGCGAATCGTACCGGCGGTGCGGAATATACCCTGGACGGCATCACTTATCAGCTGGATAAAAACGACGGAGCCAACAATTTACATACCCATAAGCAGCTGGGATTCCATAAGAGACTCTGGGATGCGGAGCTGGGAGAGGACTGCGTGACTTTTTCTCTGGAGGACGAGGACGGACATCTGGGATTCCCAGGCAATAAGAAGGTATCCGTGACCTATACTCTGAGTGAAGAGAATGAACTGACCCTGCATTACCATGCCACCAGCGACAAGAAGACCATCATTAACCTGACCAACCATTCCTATTTCAATCTGGACGGTCATGGTGCAGGCAGCATCGAAGATCATGAAGTATGGCTGGGAGCATCTCATTTTACTCCGGTAGTAGCCGGATCCATCCCTACCGGCGAGATCCGCGGGGTGGCAGGCACGCCGATGGATTTCACGCAACCGAAGAAGATTGGCAGAGATATCCGTGAAGATTATGAGCAGCTGCTTCTGACTGGTGGCTATGACCACAACTTTGTCATCGACGGCTGGGACGGTACGTTAAGGCACATCGCCACGGTGAAGGCACCGAAGAGCGGCAGAGTACTGAAGGCATATACCACCCTGCCCGGAGTGCAGTTCTATGCAGGCAACTTTATCGATGTGCAGCCCGGAAAAGAAGGCGTGACCTACGGCAAACGCTGCGGCTTCGCATTGGAGACCCAGTACTTCCCGGATTCCATTCATCATGAGAATTTCCCTTCCTATGTATTCGGCGGGGAGAACGGCAGAGAATACGATTCCGTGACGGTATACAAGTTCGAAGCGTAGACCGGAAGTAATATCTAATCTATAGAAGCAGATGCAAACTTTGTCGAACTGTTTTTCAGGGAGCGCGACAAAGAACGCTAAAATACCTCCTGTGCGGATGCTATAGTTAGTGATAACTGATAGCAACGGCATGGGAGGTGTTTTTTGTATGGAATTACCGAAGAATATAACGCAGATCGGAGAGGCGGACAAGCACTGCAAAATCTATGTGGAAGATTATGTGGTATCTTACATAAAACAGATAAACGGGATGGCGCAGAACAAAGACATAGCCATTGCGCTGTACGGCAAAAAAACAGTGGAAAACGGTGTGACATATCTGTTTGCTTACGGTTCCGCTAAATTGAATTTTCTGCAAAAGGCGGTACGGCACCTGTCCCAGGCCCAGGAACAGGAGATCGAAAATCTCCGGAAAAAATATTTTCCGGAGATGACCTTTTTGGGATATCAGATCCTGAACGGGGAGATGGTGGAGGGCTTCCAGATCTGCGAACAGGACATCTGCCGCTATGTGGCAGGCTATGCCCAGTTCTATGAGAAGAACGACAGTATGCTGGCGTATATGCTGGAGAACCGTGGCGAAGAGGCGGAGCCGGAGAAAGTGGATCAGGAAAAATATGAAGTCGTAAAGAAGCGGCAGGAAGAGCGCAGGCAGCGGCAGGAGAACGGACAGGCCGGGCGGAGCGCTGCGGGAACTGGGGTGAACGGAGCCGGGGAACACCGCAGAGCTGCAGAGAGCCGACGGAAGGAAACGGATAATATTATACCGATGCCGACGGTGGGACTGCGCCGGATGAAGATGGCGGCCACGGGAGTCTTCGTTCTTCTCTGTGTGATGGCACTGGCGCTGATGCAGCAGGAGAGCACCGGGGAATCCCTGGGGGAGACCGCCAGGCAGGCCATGAGCAGTCTGATGGAACAGAAGCTGCCGGATGCGGCGGAAGAGCAGAATCAGATCAGCACCCTGGTGGCGGAGGACAAGCTGGAGGATGCACTTCGACAGGAGAATGCAGCGGCGGAAACGGTGGCGGGCAGTGAAGAAGCCATCGAAGGAGGCACGGTGGAACCTGCGACAGCAGAGAGTACGGCAGGTGCGGCGGCCGGAGAGGATGGCAATACTGGCAACGGGACGGAGGAAAACGGTGGCGGCACATCTGCGGACAGTGCTGTCGCAGAGACGGTGACAGCCGTGACGGGAGAAACGGAGCAGAATACGACACCGGATGAGACACAGGCGACGGAAGTTCCTGCGGCGGAGACAACAGCAGCGGAAGCGGCACAGCCGGTCACCTATACCATAAAAAGGGGAGATACGCTGATCGGCATTTCTCTGCGCAACTACGGAAGTAACGGAAAGGTGGCGGAGATCTGCTCCCTGAACGGGATTACCGATCCGGATGATATCAAGATCGGCCAGAAGATCCTTTTGCCCTAAAAAACGTATTTTCGCGATTTTCATTATTTTCAAAAAGGGGAAGTGTGTTATACTGTAACTATTCCGAAGAAGTTTAAAAATGATTCGGAAGAATCCGGCTTCCCCGGAGAGAACGGCGGGGATGCTGCAGAGTGCTACAAAAAGAGATTGATACATAAGGAAACAGATACATGGCAGCAGATATCAAAAACTATCTGAAGGAAAAAGAAAAACGACAGAAGAGTCAGGAAGATTACAAGAAAAAGATCCGGAAACACCGACTGACCATTGTGTATCGGGTGCTGTTAGTGGTGGCGGCACTGGGAGCAGCGCTGGCACTGGTAGTGGTACAGGCGAAAAGGCATATTTACACAGGATACGATATCGTATCCACCATCAACAGGGAAGTGTCGACGGATGCCATAGATGTCCGCCTGAAAAACGGTATTCTTACATATAGTAAGGACGGAGCCCACTGCACGGATGCCAAAGGCAATGTCAAATGGAACCAGACCTATGTGATCCAGGACGTGAAACTTGCCACCTGCGGCAATGTGGCAGCCATCGGCAGCTACAACGGCCGTGAGATCTATGTGCAGAATACGGACAAGCAGCTGGGAACCATCACAACGACCATGCCGATCCGGAATATCACGGTGGCGGAGACCGGAAGGGTGACTGCGGTACTGGCGGATACGGATGTGACCTGGATCATGACCTACGAGGCGGACGGCAGCAACAGTTATACGGGACAGGCTCATATGAATGACGGCGGATATCCCATATCCATCAGCTTATCCCCCGGTGGGGAACTGCTGGCGGTCAGTTACCTGTATGTGGATGCGGGTGTGGTGAAGACCAATGTGGTATTTTACAACTTCGGACCGGTAGGTGAGAACCAGAGCGATTATCTGGTCAGCGCCTATTCCTATTCTGACCTGATCGTTCCGAGAGTGCAGTTCATGAATGACAATACGGCCTTTGCGGTGGGCGATGGCCGGCTTATGATCTATACCGGAGCCCAGAAGCCGGTGACGGCGGGAGAATACCTGTATGATGAGGAGGTCCAGTCGGTGTTCTACAGTGATAAGTACGTGGGACTGGTATTCCTGTCAGATCAGGCGGAGACCAAATACCGTATGGATGTCTATAATACGTCTGCGGCGAAGGTAGGAAGTTATTATTTTGATGTGGATTATACGGATGTGTTCTTTGAAGAGAACGACATAGTGATCTATAATGAATCCGAGTGCCAGATCTTTACCATGGAAGGCGTGGAAAAATACCGGGGCAGCTTTACAAAGAGTGCCCGGCTGTTGCTTCCCGCCGGTGGTTCCTACAAATATTATCTGGTGACGGACAATACAATAGATACGATACAGTTAAAATAGAAGGAGTATACAAATGAATATCAATTTATTACTGATCATCATGGCAGTGGTTCTGCTCTGCATGGTGATGGACGGCTACAAAAAGGGAATGGTGCGATCCCTGATCTCTCTGATCTCCCTGCTGATCACCTGTGTGGTACTGTTCCTTTTGGGAAATGCCCTGAGCAGCTACTTTGACGGAAAGTTTTTCAACCTGATCCTTACCCTGCTGTTATTGGCAGCCATCGGACTGGTACATCATCTGCTCAATGTGGTGTTTTTCTCTGCAAAGATGATCTCAAAACTACCTATAGTACATAGCCTGGATAAACTACTAGGTATTGTGGCTGGAATCTTAGAAACTGTTCTAATTGTTTGGACAATATATGCATTTAATATCTTCAGAGATCTGGGAACCCTGGGGCAGGTGATCGTAGATTATACCAGGGACAGCAAAATACTGACATGTCTGTATGAAAACAACTATCTGGCATATCTGATCGAACAACTCGGACAAAAGCTTCCGAACTTTATAAAATAGGAAAAAATCCCCTGTTTCCGCGGAATTGATGCGGCAGGGGATAATTTGTGCAAAAAATTCGAAAAATAGTGTTGACAAGTGCTATAGGGGATGCTATACTCAGATTCGTTGTTGAGGCAGCGTCGAGACAACAGAACAGCTCGAAAGAAACTTGAAAAGATTTCAAAAAAAGCTGTTGACAAGGTCTGACAGATATGGTAATATGTAAATCTGCCGCGAAAAACAAAAGTTTTTCAAGACAAAAAAGTTTTTAAAAAAGTTGTTGACAAAAACTTACAGGTTATGTTAAAATAAATAACTGTCGCGAGAAGTTAAAACTTCTCGAGAAAAAAGTTTTTGAAAAAAGTTGTTGACAAACGAAAGCGGTTGTGATAAGATATCAGAGTTGCCGCTGAGAACAACAGCGAAACACAAAGCT
>OIZA01000083.1_pt1 | contig 57314 bp, 41 predicted proteins | sample 1588381 | NCBI WGS metagenome assembly OIZA01 (sample SAMN03283277) | human gut metagenome | biome: human-associated habitat; material: feces | host: Homo sapiens | place: Peru | collected 2012 | reverse complement strand
TAATGGAGGTGAAATATAATGCAAAAAAATAGAGTAAAATTATGTTTAACACTGGGGCTTTGCTTTGCCTTATAACGGTAAGCGGATGTTCTAAACATACTCATTCTTACGAATGGATAATTGATGAAAATCCAACTTACAACACAAATGGTAAAAAGCATCAAGAATGTACAACATGCAAAGAAAAACAAGAATATGTAACAGTAGAAAAATTATCACAGAAATCAATAATAAAAGAAAATGTCGATGTTTTTGGCTATAGTGAAAAACTAACAAATCTTTTAGATATAGTTGAACTAAAAAATTTGAATAAAACTGGCAAACAATACACTAGGGAATATTGCATACCAGTAATTTCAAAAAATAGTTTTACCAAAGTCTACAACAATGAACTAGGTTATACATGTGATTTAAATGAAGAAATTTTAGTTCCAGAAATACAATCATCTTTTTCGTTCTATGATGAAAACTTAGGACCAAATGAAAATAAAGATGATGGAATTGTTATATCAATGTCATTTTTGTGCAAATTGTATGGAACTATTAAAGAAATTAGCAATATAAGATATGAATTTTATAAATATGAAAATTCTAAAAATATTTTTACTGATTTAGTGTTAATGTATTCAGATACCGAATTAATTGGAAAAATTTATTTCAGTACCACTTTATCCAGATGCCAGATCTCATCCACATACTGCTGGATGGTTCTGTCGGAGGTGAACTTGCCGGAGCAGGCCACATTGAGGATGGCACTCTTGGCCCAGTTGTCTTCGTCGCGGTAAGCGGCTTCCACTCTCTTCTGTGCCTCTGCGTAGGACTTGAAGTCCTTGAGGATGAAGTAGGTGTCTGCCTTGGCAGTGCACTGGGTGTTCAGCAGAGAGTTGTACAGCGGGCGGAACAGCTCGGGATCTCCCGGTGCGAAGGTTCCGTTGATCAGCTGCATCAGTACCTTGCGGACATCCTGATCGTTGTTGAAGATCTCCATGGGATTGTATCCGCCGTTGTTCTCATAGTTGATAACTTCCTGTGCGGACAGACCGAAGATGAATGCATTCTCCTTGCCCACTTCTTCTACGATCTCCACGTTGGCACCGTCCATGGTTCCCAAGGTCAGGGCACCGTTCAGCATGAACTTCATGTTACCGGTACCGGATGCTTCCTTACTGGCGGTAGAGATCTGCTCGGATACATCTGCTGCCGCGAAGATGATCTCTGCATTGGATACGTTATAGTTCTCGATAAATACCACCTTGATCTTGCCGTTGATGGCAGGATCGTTGTTGACCACATCCGCTACGGAATTGATCAGTTTGATGGTCAGCTTCGCATTACGGTAACCGGCTGCTGCCTTGGCACCGAAGATGAAAGTTCTGGGATAGAAATCCAGTTCCGGATGCTCCTTCAGCTCATTGTACAGATACATTACATGCAGAATATTCAGCAGCTGTCTCTTGTACTCGTGCAGACGCTTTACCTGTACGTCGAAGATGGATCTGGGATCTACTTCGATACCGTTGTGCTCCAGAATATATTTTGCCAGACGTACTTTGTTCTGGTACTTGATGTTCATGAATTCCTGCTGTGCCTTCTTGTCATCCGCATATACCTTCAGGCGGGAGATCTGAGGCAGATCGGTGATCCAGTCATCACCTACGTGAGCAGTTACCCAGTCAGCCAGCAGCGGGTTCGCATGCAGCAGGAAACGTCTCTGGGTGATACCATTGGTCTTGTTGTTGAAGCGCTCCGGGAACATCTCATAGAAGTCCTTCAGTTCCTGCTTCTCCAGGATCTCGGTATGCAGTCTTGCCACACCGTTGACAGAATAACCGGAAACGATAGCCATGTTCGCCATCTTCACCTGTCCGTCATAGATGATAGCCATCTTGCGGATCTTCTCCTGTACGTCCACGCCGGGTACATTGCTGTACTTCTGCTGGATATCCAGAACGAATCTACGGTTGATCTCTTCTACGATCTGGTAGATTCTCGGAAGCAGTCTGGAGAACAGTTCGATGGGCCATTTCTCCAAAGCTTCTGCCATGATGGTATGGTTGGTGTAAGCACAGGTCTTGGTCGTAATCTCCCAGGCTTCTTCCCAGGTCAGGTAATAATCATCCATCAGCACACGCATCAGTTCAGCGATGGCTACGGTAGGATGGGTATCGTTCAGCTGGAACGTAACCTTCTCATAGAACTTATGGATATCGTCATGCTTTCTCATGTATTTCTCCACAGCTTCCTGTACGGAGGCGGAGATGAAGAAATACTGCTGCTTCAGACGCAGTTCCTTACCTGCATAGTGATTGTCGTTGGGGTACAGAACCTCGACGATATTGCGGGCCAGATTCTCCTGCTCTACAGCCTTCTGGTAGTCACCCTTGTCGAAAGAATCCAGCTGGAAGCACTCTACCGGCTCCGCATCCCAGATACGCAGGGTATTTACAATGCCGTTGCCATAGCCCACGATGGGGAAATCAAAGGGAACTGCCTTAACGGACTGGTAACCTTCCTGAGTAAATACATTTCTGCCATTCTCATCGGTGTGCACACTGACATAACCGCCGAACTTGACAGTCTTGGCATACTCCGGTCTGCGCAGTTCAAAAGGATTGCCGTTCATCAGCCAGTTATCGGGAACTTCTACCTGATAGCCGTCGCGGATCTCCTGCTTGAACATACCGTAACGATAACGGATACCACAGCCGTATGCAGGATATCCCAGGGTTGCCAGAGAATCCAGGAAACATGCTGCCAGACGGCCTAAGCCACCGTTACCCAGTGCTGCATCCGGCTCCTGATCCTCTATGAGGTTCAGATCCAGTCCCAGTTCTTCCAGAGCTTCTGCTACAGGCTTGTAAGCTTTCAGGTTGATCAGGTTGTTGCCCAGTGCTCTGCCCATCAAAAACTCCATGGACATATAGTAGACCATCTTGGGATCTTCTTTTTCATATGCCTTCTGGGTCTCCATCCAGTTCTCTACGATACGGTCCTTGATCGCGTAAGCTACTGCCTGGAAGATCTGCTGTGCATCTGCCTCTTCCAGATTCTTACGATACAGGGTACGCACATTATATTCCACACTTCTCTTGAAGAGCTCTTTGTCGAACTCTTTTACTTTTGCCGGCTTTTCACTGGCTGCTACTGATTTTTTCACCTGTGTTCTCCTCTCCATCACACTCCGGAACAGAACTCTTTTAAAAATATTCCAAACCGGATGCTGTTATGATTTCATCCAATATTCTTAACCAAATACAGGTAATATTATAGCAAACTTCCGGACGCATTCCAACTGTTTCGTATATTTTCGTAGGACTTTTTGCCCAAAATATATTTTTTCCTTACGCTGGCTTTACTCTTCGGAAAATTCTCTGCAGATTCCGCAGGGTCACGATCAGTATTGCCGCTGTGCAAAAAAGGGCTGTCCGGTCACCGGAAGCATAGATCGTGGGGGAAAATCCCACCACCAGTCTTGACAGAAATCCCGCAGCCAGAATCAGCAGTTCCAGCAGGGCCTCCTCCGATACACCCCACACATAGAAGAGCGTACCCGCCACTGCTGCCAGCACTATCAGGTAACACAGCGTCTGAAATACCACCAGCCCTCCGGAAAAATAAGACATTCCCGGGATCTGCCGGTTCTGGGCCAGCACTCCGATTCCGTTGCGTCCTCTGGTCAGCCATCCGGAATTCAACAGGAAATTACCCGCCTGACCGATCCCCCAGTAAAATACCACCGGAAGCAATGAAAGCAGGAGTCCCGGAATTCCACGTTTTTCCTTCCGCTTCCAAAAGGTAAGCAGCGCCGCCAGCCACAGAATTACGGAAAACAGTCCGAAGACATAACTTTTCTGTCCATCTCCCGCCGCCAGATAATACTGTGTCGTATCCAGGAATCCCATCCAGAGCTTCTGCCCGGCAGACAATCCCGAAAATTCCGGGAAAAACCGCTGTATTTCCGCCTCCGTCCGGCAGGCATTTCCCGGCGCCGTCAGTATGAATACCAGAGAACCTGCGATCAGCAACAGCTGCACGAAATAAAACGGTGACAACTTTTTTCTCTTCCATAAAAGATAACCGCCAAATACAGCATAACTTCCCAGCAGGATTGCTCCCATCTGCTCCATATTGGCGCCGTAAAGTGCGCAGACCGGGCACACCGCAAATTCCCACACCGGAATCTTCTCCTCCCGGATCCAGTGTCTGAGCGGCAGCATTGCCACCAGTCCCAGTGTAAGCGGCCAGAGATAATTGATCGTGGTGGTGATCCAGCCGGCACTGCTTAAGGAGGAAAACGGAACGATCCAGATCATACAGAACATCAGCATCTGCGCCCGCATTTTCTCCTGTTCATTCTCACCGCCGAACAGTTCGCTTACGATCCATAAAAACAGCACGATCATCAGACTGTCCGCAATCTTCCACCACCATACATTTCCGGTGACAAACAGCAGCATAACCGCTTCGATCAGCACTCGGGAGGACCATGTGTGATAGCGTTCCCGCAAGAAATCAAACAGTGTCTGATTCGCCAGAATATTTTTATACGCCAGATCATCCCCGAAATCCGCCCGGATCAGAGTATGCGCCAGAAGCAGGAACAGAAATATGCCTGCTAAAAGCCCCCATTTTTTTCGATCTGTCTGTTTCATTTTTCTATTCCTTCCCGTGATCTGCCTTGTTGCCAGATCTTTTCTGTCTTCTGCTCTGTATTATAACAGATAATTCCCCGATACGCACGAAAAAGCTCCCCGTGAAAATCACAGGAAGCTTTCTGTTGCCTGTAGGGCTGTTATACTCTCTCCACAGCGATCACTGCGTTCTCGCCGTTGATATTCCATTCCTTGGATACAGAGTACTCTGCACCGCTTGTCAGTTCGTCAGCCAGAACTTTGCCGCTGATGGCGTCCTTGTTCTTCTGAGCGATCTCGGACAGCTTGTCGTTACCGTTGATGGATACGCGGATGTGATCGGTCACTTCGAAGCTGCTCTCCTTACGCATAGTCTGGATCTTGCTGATGATCTCGTATACGAAACCTTCCTCTACCAGTTCCGGTGTCAGGTTGGTATCCAGAACAACGGTCATCTTATTGTCTTCCTGGGATACATAGCCTTCCTTCTGTGCCATGTCGATCAGCAGATCATCCTTGGTCAGTTCTACTGCCACGCCGTCTACGTCGAACTTCAGAGCACCGTCTGCATTCAGTTCATCCATGGCTGCGTTGCCGTCCAGTGCAGCCAGGTGCTTCTGGATACCGCCTAACTGCTTGCCGTACTTGGGTCCTACGGTACGAAGCTGAGGCTTGAAGGTGTAGGAAGTAAAGTCACGAACGTCATCGGTAAATACCACTTCCTTGACGTTCAGTTCGTCCTCGATGATCTCCTGGTAGAACTCACTTAAGGTAAAGTCTGCCTTGATATACATTCTGCTGATGGGCTGACGGTTCTTGATGGCAGCCTCGTTACGGCACGCACGTCCCATAACAACAGCATCCAGTACATCTTCCATGTCCTCTTCCAGCTTCTTGTCGATGTGATCCTTGTTGACTACAGGGAAGTCACACAGGTGGATACTCTCGGGAGCGGATGCATCGTTGCTTCTTACCAGATTCTGGTAAATATCCTCTGTCATGAAGGGGATCATGGGTGCTGCAGCCTTACAGATGGTCACCAGTGCGGTATACAGCGTCATGTAAGCGTTGATCTTATCCTGCTCCATGCCCTTTGCCCAGAAACGTTCACGGCTGCGTCTTACATACCAGTTACTCATCTCATCGACGAAGTCCTGCAGTGCCTTGGCAGCCTCGGGGATACGGTACTGATCCAGATTGCTGTCTACCTCAGCTACGGTAGAGTTCAGCTTGGACAGCAGCCACTTATCCATTACGGGCAGCTTATCGTATTCCAGCGTATATTTGGAAGCGTCAAAATTATCAATGTTGGCATACAGTACAAAGAAAGCGTAGGTGTTCCACAGGGTACCCATGAACTTACGCTGTCCTTCCTGTACGGCCTTGCCGGAGAATCTCTTCGGCAGCCAGGGTGCGGAACTGGTGTAGAAATACCAGCGGATGGCATCTGCACCATAGGTCTCCAATGCATTGAAAGGATCTACCGCATTGCCCTTACTCTTACTCATCTTCTGGCCGTTCTCATCCTGTACATGGCCCATAACGATAACGTTCTTGTAAGGAGCCTTGTTGAAGAGCAGGGTGGACTCTGCTAACAGAGAGTAGAACCATCCACGGGTCTGATCCACTGCCTCGGAAATAAAGTTGGCAGGGAACTGCTGCTCGAACAGATCCTTATTCTCAAACGGATAATGATGCTGTGCGAAAGGCATTGCTCCGGAATCGAACCAGCAGTCGATAACTTCGGGTACACGCTTCATCTGCTTGCCGCACTCGGGGCAGGTAATGGTGATCTCGTCAATGTAAGGACGATGGAATTCTACGGTCTTCGCCTTCTCATTACCGCTCATCCTGTACAGTTCTTCACGGCTGCCGATGGAATGCTGGTGTCCGCATTCGCACTCCCAGATGTTTAACGGAGTACCCCAGTAACGGTTACGGGATACGCCCCAGTCCTGAATATTCTCCAGCCAGTTGCCGAAACGTCCCTCTCCGATGGATGCGGGAATCCAGTTGATGGTCTTGTTGTTGCGTACCAGATCGTCCTTCACTGCGGTCATCTTGATGAACCAGGACTCTCTTGCATAGTAGATCAGCGGAGTATCACATCTCCAGCAGAAAGGATAGTCATGCTCGAACTTCGGTGCGTCAAACAGCTTGCCCTCTGCATCCAGATCCTTAAGTACCAGAGGATCTGCGTCCTTTACAAATTTTCCGGCATAAGGGGTCTCTGCGGTCAGATCACCCTTGCCGTCTACAAACTGTACGAAAGGCAGTTCGTAGTTACGTCCGATACGGCTGTCGTCTTCACCGAAAGCCGGAGCGATATGAACGATACCGGTACCATCGGTCATGGTTACATAACCGTCACAGGTTACGAAATGTGCCTTTTTCTTCTGCTTCTCAGCGGCATCTCCGGCACACTTGTACAGAGGCTCGTACTCCTTGTACTCCAGATCCTTACCGACATAAGTCTCCAGTACTTCGTAGGCATCTTTGCCTTCTTCTGCCAGACGGCCCAGTACCTTGTCTGCCAGTGCCTTTGCAATATAATAGGTATAACCGTCGGCGGCCTTCACCTTCAGGTAGGTCTCCTCCGGGTTCACGCACAGTGCCACGTTGGAAGGAAGGGTCCAGGGGGTGGTGGTCCATGCCAGGAAATATGCATCCTCGCCCTTTACCTTGAAACGTACGATGGCGGAACGCTCTTTGACTGCCTTATAGCCCTGTGCCACTTCGTGGCTGGACAGAGGGGTTCCGCAACGAGGGCAGTAGGGAACGATCTTGAAGCCCTTGTACAGCAGGCCCTTGTCCCAGATGGTCTTAAGTGCCCACCACTCGGACTCAATGAAATTGTCATCATAGGTAACATAAGGGTTGTCCATGTCTGCCCAGAAACCGACGGTACGGGAGAAGTCTTCCCACATTCCCTTGTATTTCCAGACGCTCTCTTTACATTTGTCAATGAAAGGTGCCAGACCGTATTCCTCGATCTGCTCCTTGCCGTCCAGACCCAGCATTTTCTCGACTTCCAGTTCTACGGGAAGTCCGTGGGTATCCCAACCGGCCTTACGGGGAACCATATATCCCTTCATGGTACGGTATCTGGGGATCATATCCTTGATGGTACGGGTCTCTACATGACCGATGTGGGGCTTACCGTTGGCGGTAGGCGGTCCGTCGTAGAAGGTATAGGTCTCGCCTTCCTTACGATGTTCCATACTTTTTTTGAAAATGTCGTTGTCTTCCCAGAATTTCTCAACTGCTTTCTCACGGTCTACGAAATTCAGGCTTGTGGGTACCTGCTTGTACATACTGTGCTTCCTTTCTTTTTAAAAACTGAGGATGAAAAAAAGCTCCGTCCCGTAACAGGACGAAGCTCATGCATTCGTTAACCACCTCTTACAACATACTTCCTATTACATAGGAGTGATATGCTTCCCGGTAACGGCGGGATTCCGTTCAGAACTACCGGCATACGCTTTGGTTCTGACAGCTCAGAAGTGATTTTCACTTTTTCCTTACTCGCACCGGTCTCTCACCATCACCGGCTCGCTTTGCCTTTCTGTGGAAAAGCTACTCTCTTCGTCAGTGCTTTTTTGATATATCGCTATTATATAACCCATTTTTTTCAGTTGTCAAGCCGGATGTTGCGATTTGCTTATAAAGCTTTTATTTCTTGCTTTTCCGACATTTATTTCATATAATATTTTTAACACTTTAAATGTGTACCGGTTATATCCGAAGGGATAGGGAATTCTATGGAAAATACGCAAAATACGGAGAAAATAAGCGGCAGTAAAATATCATATACTCTGCAGGCAATCGGACTGATCCCCCTGCTGGTGCTGGGGATCGTGATGCTGTTTTTCACTTCCCAGTGGTTCACGAAAATCATGTATCAGGAAGTGGAAAGTGAGTTATATGATGCCACGAGAAGCGCAACGACTCTTTTGAATGCCGCCTATCCTGGCGATTACCGGCTGGAAGGAGAGGTTGCTTATCTTCTATATAAAGGGGATACGGATATCACCCGGGATTATTCCCTTCTGGACCAGTTCAAAGAGGACACCGGTCTGGACATTACCCTGTTCTATCAGGACACCCGGATCCTGACGACTCTGTATGGCACGCAGGGGGAACGCATTGTCGGCTCCGGCGCTCCGGATGTGGTGATCCGCGATGTATTGAATACCGGAGAAGATCATTTTTATACCCATACGCTGATCAACGGTAAATCTTATTTTTCCTATTATAGTCCCGTCCGTAACCAGGACGGCAGCGTGGTTGGCATGCTTTTCGTAGGAAAATCCAGTGCTGCCGTATCCCAGTCCATTCAGCGCTATGTTTATCCGCTGACTTTGCTGATCATTATTTTTGTGGCTCTCGTGGCACTCTGCATTTACTTTTACACCAAAGGATTCGTAGCGGTATTGCTGAATATCCACGGTTTCCTGTCGGAAGTAGCCTCCGGGAATCTGAACGCCACGCTGGATCATTCCGTCGTAAAGCGCAGCGATGAATTGGGAGACATCGGACGATGTGCCCTGTCCATGCAGCGTTCCCTGCGGACCATGATCGAGCAGGATGCCCTGACCGAGCTGTACAACCGTCGTTCCGGTGACAAGAAGCTGCGACAAATCTCTGCGGAAGCAAAAGAATCCGGCCGTTCCTTTGCACTGGCCATCGGCGACATCGATCTCTTCAAGCGGATCAACGATACCTATGGTCACGAATGCGGCGATGCCGTTCTGAAAAAAGTCTCCGCCACCTTAAAACAGCACATGTGGCATCAGGGCCTTGCGGCACGCTGGGGCGGAGAAGAATTCCTGCTGTTGTTCGAGGATACCGATCTGGACACCGCCAGACAACAGTTGGACGAACTGATGGAGAAGATCCGTGCTCTGGACGTCCTTTACGACGGCCAGCATGTCGGCCTGACCATGACCTTCGGTCTGATCTGCAAGCCTTCCGAAGACATTCACCTTCTACTGAAAGAAGCAGATGAGAAATTATATATCGGCAAAACAAACGGTCGTAACCAAGTGGTGTCTTAACCGCCGGTTACGACCGTTTTTTATTGCTCCATCTGTCTGCCCAAAAATCCTGCGGCGGACTGGGCCAGTTTCTGTTCCACTTCTCCCATTTTATTTTTTCCGTCATTCTCCAGCAGGATCACACTTCCTATGATGTCTCCTTCACAGATGATGGGGGTGATCAGCTGCCAGGCATAGTCCACGGCAATGTCCTCCGCGATGTTGACATAGTTGCGGTCTCCTTTGGCGGCGATCACGGTCTCACGGTTATTGATCTTCTCCTCCAGCTGACGGCTCACGGCCTTATTGAGCAGCTGCTTACAGCCGCCGGAGACCGCGATGAACTGATCCCTGTCTGCGATCAGCGTGGGATGGCCGGACACCTGCGCCAGACTCTCCACATACTGTTTGGCAAATGTGGTCATCTCTCCGATGGGGGAATACTTTTTCAGGATCACCTGCCCCTCTCTGTCAGTGAAAATTTCCAGCGGATCGCTCTCTCTGATGTGTAACGTGCGGCGGATCTCCTTTGGGATCACGATGCGCCCAAGATCATCTATTCTTCTTACAATTCCGGTTGCTTTCATAGTAAAAAACCTCCTGCTTTCCAGCTTACTTCCCATAATTGTGTTGTGTGGGTAGTATGTGGAAATACAGGAGGAATTATGTATCTGCGTTTACTGAAAATGGATCCATCTAATTCTTGCTACTGCAGTATCGAAACTTTTCATGATAAAACAACGGATTCCGGGCTTTCATTTTCCGACAAATATTGTATATAATAGCTTTATATGCTGCAAGCCTGCTTGTCGCGAAATAATTTATGGGGAGAGTTTACATCTATGAATCACAAAAATGAGAAAAGAAGTTCCTTTTCCGGGAAGATCGGCTTCGTCCTGTCGGCCGCCGGGGCATCGGTAGGTCTGGGCAATATCTGGCGTTTTCCCTATCTGGCAGCCAAATACGGCGGCGGCATCTTCCTGCTCATCTACATCATCCTGGCTCTGACCTTCGGTTATACCATGATCGTGGCGGAGACTTCTCTGGGGCGTATGACGGGCAAAAGCCCCGTAGGCGCTTTCCACAGCTTCGGAAAATCCAAGTGGCTGTCCTTCGGCGGATGGATCAATGCCATCATTCCCATTCTGATCGTACCCTATTATTCCGTTATCGGCGGATGGGTCATCAAATATCTTGTGGAATATATCAAAGGACATGGACATGCTCTGGCGGAGGACGGTTATTTCTCCACCTTTATCTCCAACGGTGTCTCCACAGAACTCTGCTTCGCGGTATTCACCCTGTGTACTCTGGGGATCATCTACGCCGGAGTGCGTAACGGCATCGAACGGGTATCCCGCATTATGATGCCGATCCTGGTGGTTTTATCCATTATCATTACGCTCTATTCCGTCACCAGACCGGGAGCCCTGAGCGGTGTGAAATATTTCCTGATCCCGAATCCCGCGAATTTCTCCTGGATGACCGTGGTGACGGCCATGGGGCAGATGTTCTACTCCCTGTCCATTGCCATGGGTATTCTCATCACCTTCGGCTCTTATATGAAAAAAGATGTCTCCATTGAAGGTTCCACGAAAAATGTGGAGATCTTCGATACCGCCATTGCCATTATGGCGGGCTTAATGATCATCCCCGCGGTATTTGCCTTCTCCGGCGGAGATCCCGATACCCTGCAGGCCGGACCTGCCCTGATGTTCATTACGATTCCCAAGGTCTTCGACAGCATGGGAATGGGTACCTTCGTCGGTGTCCTGTTCTTCCTTCTGGTGCTGTTCGCCGCCATGACCAGTTCCATCGCGCTGACCGAAAGCGCCGTGTCCACCTTCGAAGATGAGCTTGGCTGGGGACGAAAGAAATCCACCGTCATCATGGGCGTGATCATGCTGGCACTGGGAAGTCTGTCTTCTCTGGGTTACGGCCCTCTGGCCGCCGTGAAGATCATCGGCATGCAGTTCCTGGATTTCTTTGATTTCCTGACCAACTCTGTGATGATGCCCATCGCAGCCATCACCATCTGTCTGCTGGTATCCCGCGTCATCGGGGTAAAGGCTGTGGAGGAAGAGGTGATGCACGGGGAAGCTGCTTTCCGCCGCAAGAAGATCTTCAACTTCATGATCAAATATCTGTGCCCGGTATTCGCCGCCATCATTCTGGCAAGTTCCGTAGCCAATGCCTTCGGATGGATCAAAATGTAATCACTCGTCCCGTCTCCGCATTCACTCTATGCGAAATCGAGATTACCGTTCTTCCTTCGGAGGCTCGTTTCAGTGCCTGCAGCACTTCTTCCTCCGTCTGGGCATCCAGATTCGCTGTGATCTCATCCAGCAGAAGCAGCTTTGGCTTCGCCACAGCGGCTCTGGCAATGGACAATAACTGCCACTGTCCCTGAGAAAAGATCTCCGGAGTACAGGGTGTATCATATCCTTTTTCCAGCTGCTCGATCGTGGCATCCAGCCCGGCGATCTTCGCCGCTTCCCGGACATCTTCCAGCGTAAAGCGATCATCATACAGAGTGATCTGGTCTCTGACCGTACCGGGCACTCTGTGGAAGGTCTGCTCCACATAGCCGTACAGACTGCGCTTCTCATTCTCCGGAATATCGAAGGCCTCTCTGCCCTGAATCAGTACTTTTCCCGCTCCCGGCTGATACAGCCCCAACAACAGCTTGAAGATCGTACTCTTACCGGCACCGGTTCTGCCCGACAGAGTGACCTGTTCTCCGGGATACACCTGGAAGCTTAAATTCTGCAGGATTTTCCGGCTGTCATCCTCATAGCCAAAGGTCACATCCCGCAATTCCACAAACGGTGTCTCCTTCGCTGTGGCCACCGGTGTCTCCAACTTCTGCTCTCTCTCCGGCAGTTCCTCCAGTGCATAGAATTCATTGATCCGGTGCACACCCGCAATGGCGGACTGGATGGTCTGGATCTCCATTCCCAGGCTCTCCACCGGGGTGAATATCTGGGAGATATAGTTGATCACCGCTACCGCCGTACCGGCTGACATACCGAACAGTGTCAGCACTTTCGCATTGCCGGAAGCGGAGAACAGCATGATCACTGCCACCACGATGGCATTCAGGATCAGGATCACCGGGGAGTAGATGGCATCATAGAAATTCGTCTTTTCCACGGCACGGTAACTGTCTGCGATACATTCATCATACCGCTTCGCCATATAGCGCTCTTTTCCCAGATTATGGATCGTCCGGATATTGTGCAGTGTTTCCGGCACATGACCGGATGCTTTTCCTACCGCGCTGCGGTTCTCGATCTGGGCCTTCAGCATATTCTTCTGCACCGTCCGGGTGAACCAGTACAGGAAAGGAAGGATCACCAGAAGCACAATGGCCAGTCCTCTGTTCTTCAGCCAGATCACCGCCAGAATGCTCAGGATCTTGCAGGCATCCGTAAACATACTGATGATACCGGAGGTAAACAGGTTCTCCACAGTATCCACATCGCCCACGAACCGGGAGACAATGGTACCGGGCTCCTGCTTCGTCAGTTCTCCTGCCGTCAGGCTGGTATATTTATCCATCAGACTGCTGCGCAGCGCATGGGTGATCTTCTGACCGAATACGGTCAACAGTCCCTCTCTGACGCTCTCCGTCAGCCCCGTGAGGACCGTAAAGGCAAAATACAGTACGACCATCACTACCGGAACCGCAGTTCCTGTGGTGATGGTATCCACGATGCTTCCCAGGATCCAGGGGGGCAGCAGGGCCGTCACGATGGCGCCCACCACAGCCAGCACGATTCCCAGTGACAGCCCGATATAGCCTGTCACCGTCTGCAGGATCACGCTGCGGACATTTCTTGCATTCTGTTTCTTTTGCATCTGCTTACTTTGCTGCATGGTTCTGACCTCCCTCCTGTGTATTCTGCGCATCGGCGCCGTCCGCCTGTGCCTCATACAGTCTCGCATACTCCGGGAACTTCTCCAGGATCTGCTCATGGGTTCCCGCAGTCACTTTTCCGTCCTCCATCCACAGCACCTGATCCATCTCGGGGAACAGGTAAAGTCTGTGGGACAGCAGGATCACGATGCTGTCCGCCGCTGTTTTTCGCAGATTGGCGAAGACCTCTTCCTCCGTCTTGCGGTCCAGTGCGGAGAAAGGATCATCCAGGATCAGGATCGGGCGCTTATGACACAGGGTTCTGGCCAGTGCCAGACGTTGGGCCTGACCACCGGAAAGCCGGACACCGCCGTTTCCAACGATGGTATCCATGCCGTCCTCCATCTCTGCCACCTCGCCGTCGAAGCAGACAGCTTTCAGATACTTCTCCGGATCGGCATCATCCCCCAGCAGCACATTGTTGCGGACACTGTCATTGAACAGTTCCGGATCATGTCCCAGATAGCCCACCATGCCGCAGCGCTCCGGTTTCGTCATCTCCGATAATTCTTTTCCGTGGAAACGGATCCGGCCCGTATAAGGGTATTCACACAGGAAAGTCTTGCCCAGCGTGGACTTACCACAGGCCACCGCCCCGGTGACACCGATGATCTGGCCGGGGGATGCTAACAGATTGAAGTCCTCATAGATCTTCTCTCCGCCGGGATAAGCGAAGCTGACATCCGATACTTCCAGCACCCCGGAGGACTGCATCTTTACTGTATCGTCATAGGTTTCTTCCTTCATCAGCGGTTTGATACGCTTCCAGGACACCTGTGCCTTATGTACCGCATTGAACAGCTTCGCCGCACTGGAAGACTTCACGGCAAGCTTTGAAAAGCAGGCCAAAAATGTGGTAAAAGCAGCCACATCCCATGCTTTCCAGCCGATGCCCAGCACATTTCTGCTGCCGAAATAAAGGATAAACAGCACGCCAGTCATAGACAGGATCCGGTACAGCGGCGGAAATGCCGTGCTCCAGATATTGGCTCTGACTGCGGATCTCTCATAGGCAGTCAGATTCTCCTCATAGGCCTGCTGCCGCTCCTCCTCACAGCCGTACACCCGGTAGGTCACCGCATTGGTGGCCCGGTCCAGCGTCGCTGCACTCAAAGCCCCGGACTGTTCCTTATACGCAGCCCCGGTGCGCTGTACATTGCGCTTCATCTTCTCCGCCACTACGAAGGACAGAGGCGGGAACAGGATGCTTAAGATGGCCAGCCGCCAGTCGTAGAAAAGCAGCATCACCGCATAGGCCGCCAGTGCCACACCGGTATCGAAGACCTCGGTAGTGAACTTCCGCATACCTTCCACACAGTCATCCACATCGAGGACCGCCTTGGTCATCACATTTCCGGCGCCCTCTTCCTCCAGTTCCGCCCGGCTCTTGTGAACGAGGCTGTCGTAAAGAGTCTCTTTCATATCTTTGTTTATATTATTGGCAAACCGCCGCACGTAGAAACGCTTGAAATAACGGGAAGCCTGCACAACGGCAATGGATACCACATACGCGATCACCAGCACCAGCATATCCCGGTATCCGGCATTGCCCCCCAGAATATCCACCAGACATCCCGTCATCCGGCCTTCAAACCATGGTCCCGCCAGAAGCCCCAGATTGTAGATCAGTCCGGAGACCGTTACCGCCAGAAGTACCGGCCACTGGGCTTTGAAATAATACAGAATCTGATCTTTTTTTGCTGCATTAGATTTCTGTTTCATCCTCTTTTGCTCCTTCTTCCACGTGCTTTGCCCCATTGGTAAATTCTTGCCTCTTTCCGCAGCACTACATAAAAAGATGTACTATCCTCTAATTTAGATAATAGTACATCTTTTTCGTCTGTCAATGTATTTGATCACTATCTCAGGCTTTCAATATCTCCGACAAATTCCTCTGGATTCCCGCTGCCACATCCGGTTTATTCATGGAATAGACATGAACGTGTTTCACACCGTTGGCCAGCAGATCGATGATCTGATCCGTGGCGTAGGCGATCCCGGCCTGTTTCATGGCTTCTGGATTGTCTCCGAAACGATCCACGATATTTTTAAAGCGCTCCGGCACATTACAGCCGGACAGCTTCACGGCATTTTTCACCTGTACGCCGCGGGTGATGGGCATGATCCCCGGAATGATGGGGACTGTGATACCAGCCTCGCGCACACGATACATGAAGTTGAAGAAAATATTGTTGTCAAAAAACATCTGTGTTGTCAGGTACTCACATCCGGCATCCACCTTCTCCTTTAATCCCTGAATATCCGCATTCTTATTGGCAGAATCGGGATGTACCTCCGGGTAGCAGGCACCGCCCACACAGAAATCCCCGTTTTCTTTGATAAAACGCACCAGATCCGATGCATGGGAAAAATCCAGGAACACCTCTCCCTCATAATCCTTCGGCAGGTCGCCCCGCAGTGCCAGAATATTTTCAATGCCTGCCGTCTTCATCTCCGCCAGAGCCGCGCTGATGCTGTCGCGGTCAGCACAGACACAGGTCAGATGTGCCACGGTGGGAACTTCGTACTTTTTCTGGATCTCCTGTGCCAGCGCGATGGTATGTCCCTTGGTACTTCCACCGGCGCCGTAGGTCACGCTCATGTAGGCCGGCTGTAATGCTGCGATCCCTAAGGCCGCTGCCTCTACGTTTTCGAAATCCGTGCTTTTCTTCGGAGGAAACACCTCGAAAGAAATCGTTGCGGTATCTTTGTTTAAAACGTCTCTGATCTTCATGTTGGTCTTCGTATCCTTCCTTTTGTAATCCGTAATCACCCTTTATTGTCCCGTAAAAAGATGGGCAGAAAATCCTGTTTTTCCTCTTCCGCGGTCTCACTCTCCGCGATGATATTCCGGATATTCTGCATCCGCTTATCCAGTGCCGCACTCTGCTGTGCACAGTCGTAGAGTTCGTCCTTTAAGAACTTCGCCTGGCTCTCCGGGATATTTTTCTTATATTGCAGCTTGTGTTCCAGGCTGGCCCAGAAATCCATGGCGATGGTGCGGAACTGCACCTCCACATAGACCAGCTTCTTCGTATTCTGTAAAAAGATCGGCACCTGCACGATCAGATGCAGGCTGCGATAGCCGCTCTCCTTGGGGTTCTTTATATAATCCTTGCGTTCGATCAGGGTGATATCATCCTGTCGTAAAAAGCTCTCCGCCAGTTCGTAAATATCATCCGGAAACGAACAGATGACCCGGACTCCGGCGATGTCACGGATATTCTCTTCGATGCCTTCCAGCGTCATGGGGATATTTTTCCGGCGGATCTTCCGCAGGATGCTGTCGTAGGACTTCACTCTGGTCTTGATGCCCTCAATGGGATTGCGGTCATATTCCAGAGAATACTCCTGATTCAATACCTTGAATTTCGTCTCTACCTCCATGATCGCACACTGATAATAAGACATCAGTTCATCCATGGGGCGCTTGTTCTTCTCGATAAGATCCAGGAACTGGTCTGAGAGTAAATGCTGTTTAAAAAATCTGCCTCTGATGGTATCCATTTTTTATTCCTCATCGATCCGTTCAATTTTAAATACATTCAGTGTATCCACATCGGGACAGGCGAACACCGCTGTCCCCTTTTCATTGCCGGGAATCTCGCCGCCGTACCGTAAGATATCCACATAGGGAAATGCCACATGCATGGCCATAGGGCAGAGATTACCGCGTTCTGTATCAAAATCATAAGAATCCCCGATCTTATGCCCCCTGTGGCATCCCATCGGCCCTTTCCGGTCGATCAGCGTGATCCGGATCTTCGGTCTCTTCATCGGTCCAACACCTCCAGACAGGTCTCCAGCGGAATGCCCTTGAACTTATCGACATTCTCCGCATTTTCCGCAATCATGGTACGGACAGCATCCATAGCTTTCTGTGTGGCAGCATGCAGGCCTTCTCCCGCCAGAATCTTTGCCATGAATATAGCGGAAAAAATATCTCCCGTGCCGGGGAATCGCACCGGAATCTCCTCAAAATCAATACGGAAATAGTTACCCTCTTTGTGGTCATAGCCTACTACAGCCTTTTTGTCTGAATTCCTGACAACAGCACTGGTGATTACCACTGATTTTGCTCCCAGAGCCCGCAGGGCATCGATTATTTTGTGATAGGCTTCCTCGCTGACACCTTCCGCCTCATAGGCTGTTCCGGTCAGATAGCAGGCTTCCGTATAATTGGGTACGATGTAATCTGCCACGGAGACTAACTTTCGCATCAGTTCCACAGTCTCTTCCGACATTCCGTTATACAGCCTGCCGTCATCACCCATGATCGGATCCGTAAACACGGTAACACCTTTTGCCGCATTTTTCTGGCAGAAATCCGTTACCATCTGGGTCTGCTCCTGGGATACGATAAAGCCTGTGGATATGGCATCAAACCGGAAATCCAGTTCCTTCCATACCCCCAGAGTATTTTTCATATATTGCGTGGTATCCAGAATGTCAAACTTACCGTAATCCAACGTATTGGATACGATGGCCGTGGGCAGATTGTAGGTCTCGTATTTCAGATAGGACAATACCGGCAGCATCGCCGAAAGCGCCACCTTGCCATAGCCCGCCAGATCATTGATCAGTAACACCTTTTTCGCCATTTGTTTTCTCCTGTGTGACTTTTTGGTTATATTATATACATTCTGTCAGCATCCTGCAATGTCGAAAAAACCGGCCATGTCCTAACACGGCCGGGTCCTCTTTTCGAAACTCAGTTTTTCAATCTCTTCCGATACCCTGCCGGGGTCTCCCCGTAGGTCTTCTGGAAGGCATCGTTAAATGCTCTGGCATCGCCGAAGCCGACGTCCATGGCGATCTCGTAGACTTTCTTGTCTGTATCCAAAAGCTGCGTGACCGCATGTTTCAAACGGATCTGGTTTACATAATCCTTGAAATTTCTACCGGTACTTTTTTTGAAAAAGCTGCTGAAATAATAGGGATTCATATGTACTTCCTCGGCAAGGACGTTCAGAGACAGGCTCTCTGCATAATGAAGTTCGATATATTCCAGCGCTTTATTGATATCTTTCTTATCGTTCTGTGCCACCGATTCTCCCAGTCCATCGTATACCCCGTCAATCACCTCCGTGAATACCTGCTCCATCTCGGAGAAGCTGCCGCATGCTCTCCCTTTCTCCAACAGTTCCTGCTGCTTCGGAAATGCCGCTCTGGCACCTTTTCCGCTGAGTATCTCCTCCAGCGACCGGATCATCGTACAATAGTAGAACAGAGCATCCTCTTTTCTTCCGTTGGACAGTCTGCATACCATCTGCCGCCAGTGGTCCAGTCCGTCCCGGATCAGTTCCCGCTGATGGGACAGGATCCCCTCTGCGATGGTATTTTTCACCTCTTCCGTACTCTGCAATTCCGTCCTGCCCAGAAAAGGAGTCTCCTTCCATGACATCACCGAATATTTCATCTGGTCTGCAAAAAACAGGTAGCCTTCCTTCTCCACACATTTCTGGAACATCTCCGGAATCTCCTGCATAGAATGGATCTCATCGCCACAGATCAACAGTACCTGATACCCGATGGCACTCTCCGCGCCCTCCTTGAGCTGTTCCAGTTCCTCCGGCACATCCCCGGAACCGTTCTTCTGCAGAACGACCACGATACGGTTCTCCTTCTGGAACACAATGCCATCCTTCTGCTCTTCAAAATATTCCTCCAGAAAACTCAACAGAGAAAACTGGATCAGATGCCGTACCTGTTCGTTCTCTCTGTGCCGGAACACCGGATAGGCACAGACCGGCACATAAATCCGGTCCTGTTCTGCCGTATCCCCGGAGAAATCCATATTTCCCTTATAGGTCACACCGGGCTGCGTGGGTGTCTTCACACATTTTTCCACCGCTTTCAGAAGTTCCTCCCGTATCACCGGTTTCAACAGATAATCCGTCGCTCCGTAATCCAATGCTGCTTTGGCATACTCGAATTCCTGAAATCCACTGATGAAAATAATGTGCGTCTTGCATTGCAGGCCATGACATTCCCGGATGATATCCACACCGCTCATGCCGGGCATGGAGATATCCAACAATGCGATCTCCGGCTGATCCCGCAGAATTGCGGCAAATGCACTTTTCCCGTCCTCGTATTCCCCTATGATCTGAATCCCCAGCTGTTCCCAGTCGATCAGTTTTCGGATTCCTCTGGTGATCACCGGTTCGTCATCCGCCAATATCATCTTTATCATCGGGATTTTCTCCTTTCTCTTCGGTATTCCACGGCAGTACCACGCAGATCATGGTGCCTACACCCACCGTACTGGTGATCTGGATTCCGTACTCTTCGCCGTACAGATAACGGATACGGTCATGGACGTTCTTCAGCCCAATGCTCTGCCAGTTATACTGATTCTTAATGCCGGGAGCATCTCCCTCCAACAGTCGGAGTATCTTATCAATACTGTCCTGATCCATTCCCACACCATTATCCATCACTGTGATCTCCAGCGTATCCTCTTTCCTGTGAGCCTCGATCATAATACTTCCGCTTCCCTGTTTAGGTTTGATGCCATGCACATACGCATTTTCCACCAGCGGCTGAAGGATCAGCTTGGGTACCTGGATCATGGAAGCGCCCTGGGCATTGACCATCAGCTTTACTTTGCCATTGATCCTGCAGTTCAGCAGATACACGTATTTCCGGACAATAGTAATCTCCTGTTCCAGCGGTACGAGATCCTGCATCGGGCCAATGATGTAATGGATCTGCTGCGACAGTGCCTCGATCATCTCCGGGACCTTACTCTTCTCCTCATCCTCCAGTGCCGTCATCCGTATGATTTCCAGTGTATTATACAGAAAATGAGGATAGATCTGGGATTTCAATGCTGTAAGCTCCGCCTCGTTCTGTCTTATCTGCGCCAGATAGGACTGATCGATATACTTTTTCAGTTCCCGGCTCATCTCATTAAAGCTTTCCGACAGAGCTCCGATCTCATCCGAGCTCTGTACCGGAATCTCAATATCGAAGTTACCTTTTCCCACTTTTTTCATCTGGTTCACCAGACGCTGCATGGGTTTCGTCAATCTATCCGAAAAATAGAAGGAACCGGCAAACAAAAGCAGGATCGACAACAGGATACAGCCATACATCAGCTGCTGCATTTTTCGGATATCGGAAAATGCAACTCCCGCATCCATACAGATATATACCGACAGACCATATTTTTTCCCGTCTGCGGAAACGACAAACCAGTTCCTGTCATTCTGAATCTCCTGAAGATTCTGTGCCAGATTACTTCCGATGACGTCCTCGTTATTGCTGTAAAAGCATTTTCCGTCCTCATCCACCACATAGATCTGTTCATTACCGTTAAACTCAACACTCCCGAAGATCCTGTCTATCCTCTTGATATCCACATCCAGAAAAAGGGTTGCCACATAAGGCGTTTTCCCTACCGGTCCCCGCAGGTCAAAATAGTTTCTTGCCACAGTAAATACCTTATCCGGATTACCGTAATAGTACGCTGTGGTATGCGGAGGGATCAGCATCAGTTTCTTATTGTCCTTGTCCAGTTCCCCATATTCCACCAGTTCTTCAAACTTCTCTTCGTTATTGAAAAAAGTGTTATATACGCTATAATGAAATGCCAGATCTTCTTCTCCATTTCCCGAAGACAAAACATGAACACTGTTGATGTAGTTGTCCACACTTTGCAGATATTGCAGAAATCCCTGCATATCTCTCTGTCTGTCCGTCTCCATGGATTCCGGCTCGTATTCCTCTCCGGTCAGAATCTTCCGGAAATGATCGAAAGACAAATAGCTGTCCGCGCCGTTTCCCACACCCAGATTATAAAAATAGGGCATCTGTGATATGGTATTATAGCTGTCCAGCACCGTCTCCATACCCGACAGTACATATTCCGATGCCTGCTCATACTGTATGCTCAGCGCTTTTGTATAATCCCTGATCATTTTGTTGGCAATAAATGTCGTCAGCAGGAGCATAGGCAAAAGCCCCAGCAATATCATTGTAAGGGCAAATTTGTGATAGAGATTAAAATGTTTCAAGCAAGTTACCCCTCTTATTTTTCTTACGAAAACAAATAACTATTCAGAGCCATATTTCATGACTCCGAATAGTTATAGCATAACAAATTCCTTAAATTTCCGCAACTCGCTTAACCCTTGGCTGCTCCTGCGGTAATTCCCTTTACAAAATACTTCTGGAACATGCAGAAGATGATCAGGGCGGGAACGATGGAGATCACGGTTCCGGCGAATACGATATCCCATCTTGCGGTATACTGTCCCACGAAGGATGCGATCTCAACGGTAATGGTCTTGGCCTTGCCGCTGGGAAGTGCCAGATAAGGCATCAGGTAGTCATTCCAGATTCCCAGACCATTCAGGATAACCATGGATCCGGTACAGGGTCCGAGAAGAGGGAACGTAACCTTCCAGAAGGTCTGGAACGGAGTGCATCCGTCGATCTGTGCCGCTTCCTCGATCTCCAGAGGAATGCCCTTCAGGAAGCTGCAGTATAACAGAGTACCGAAGGCGATGGATCCGGAAATATAACATACGATGGGTCCCACCATGTTACCAAAGATATGGAACATCTTCATCTCCTTGAACAGGGGGAACATGTACAGATGAAAGGGAATCATCATGCCTGCAAGGAAATAGGTGTAGATCAGGGATGTTGTCTTGCTTTTTCTTCTCTCGATTCCATAAGCCGCCATAGGCACGATACATACGATCAGTAGTTCTGACACCACCGTCAGGAAAATGGAATGGAGGATCGCCGTAGCGAAATCGGACTGTGCAAACAGATCCTTGAAGTTCTGTGTATAGAAAGAGGTCGGTAATGCAATCGGGTTCTTCAGGATGTCACCGTTACTCTTGAATGCAGAGATCAGTGCGAAGAACACCGGATATAAAAACAGGATCGCCAGCAGAATAGTAATGACAAATAATACGATCTGTCCGGGTTTGATTTTCTCTACAGGCTTTCTGATAACTTTTTCTTTGCTCATTACATCTGCACCTCCCTGCTTCTTAAGAATTTCTGCTGCAGTGTATTCAGGATAATAATGATAAACAGGAGCATAATGCCGACTGCGGTACCGAATCCCTGTCTGCCCTCGTTAAATCCTACCTTATACAGCAGATATACCAGTGTCTCGGAAGTAAATCCGGGACCGCCGTCCGTCATAACGTTGATCTGGTCGAATACCTTTAATCCATTGATCAGAGATAAGGTGAAGTTGATGGTAAAAGCACCGGAGATCAGAGGCACGGTAATGGACTTAAAACGCTGCCAGGGGCTTGCGCCGTCGATCTGAGCCGCCTCGATCAGGTCGGGAGAGACACTCTGCAGGGAAGCCAGATAAATGATCATATAGTAACCGGCACCCTTCCATACCAGAACCACGCCGATCATAAGCAGAGTCAGTTTGCTGTTGCCCAGCCAGTCCTGACGGAAATTCCCCATGCCAATGTCATTTAAGATCGTATTGATCGTTCCAAAGTTGTAGTTGTACATGATCTTCCAGATGAAACCGGATACAATACCGCTGACCAGAACCGGAATGTAAAATGCGCTGCGGAAGAAATTCTTGCCCCATCTTACATTGTCTACGATCAATGCAAGTGCCAGAGCAAACGCATTCTCAAATACAGAGATAAAAACGGTAAGTAATATAGTATTTTTCAATGCATTTCCGAATCGTGCACTGGTAAAGATCTCTTTATAGTTCGCCAGACCGATGAATTTCACATTGGGACTGACACCGTCCCAGGAGGTAAAGCTGTAATACACACTGGAAACAGTAGGTACTATAATAAACAGTGTAAAAAAGATGAACGCCGGGGCGATAAAAACAAAAGCGGTTTTATCGAATTTTCTCCTCTTCTGCATTGCATTTCCTTCCTTTCTAAAAAAGAATCCCACATCTGTCAGCGTTACCTGACAAAGTGAGATTCTTTCGTCATTGAATTATTCGATTCCCACACCTGTTACGGGGTTGAAGCTCTGGATGCTTACCTGCCAGGTCTTATTTAATTCATCACAAGCAGAATCAATATCTCTGGTTCCCTGAAGCACTTCGGTCAGGGTCTTATAAGTAAAGTTTCTGAAGTCGGGGGGCAGCTCGTTGTTGCCTACACGACCGTTCCACATGGGAGCAAGGTCATCTGCGGATGCGTTGGCATCGATAACTTCCTGGAAGACAGGAGATACATCCATCTGAGGCTCATCTACAGTCGTAGGGATGAAGCTCAGGGTCTCACAGTATACCTTGTAGTTCTCAGGTGCAAAGAAGAACTTGATGAAAGCTTCTGCTGCTGCCTTCTTGTCCGGATCCTTGGCTGCTTCTGCAGAGATTGCCAGACCACCGACACCAGCTCCACCTACCAGACGGGTTTTACCGTCGGGGCTGGGAATTGCGAACCAGCCGTACTCAAAGTTGGGATCTGCTGCTTCGATCTGGGAGAACATATGCGTACCGGAGTACATCATAGCTGCCATATCGTTTACCAGGAAAGTGGTGATCTGGGCATCGGGAGTAGAAGTCCAGCCATCCTGTGCATACTGGAAGATATCCTTCAGTTCCTGGAAAGTTGCCTTCATGGTATCATCGGAGAAATCCTTGGTTCCTTCGTAGCAATGCTCGATGAAGTCCGGATCCTTGCTCAGTACCTGATCGTTGTAAGCTTTGTGGAACAGGAAGCCCATGTGCCAGATATCCTGACCACCGACTACCAGAGGAGCCATGTCTCCTTTATCCTTGATGGTCTGGCACAGAGTCATGAACTCTTCATAAGTGGTGGGCTCTGTAAGACCGTTGTCATCAAAATATTTTTTATTGTAGATGATACCCTGTGTATTTTCACCGGACAGAGGAGCGGTGTATACCTGGCCGTCAAATTCTGTAGTGGTACGGAACAGGGAGGTAACTTCCTCGGACAGAGGCTCCAGCTTGCCTGCTCTTACATACATTGCGGTATCTCTCATCTCCATAACATCGGGGAATTCTCCGACGCTGTCCTTGGTCTTGATAAATTCGCTGTAGGCACCGCCGTTACCAGGCTCGATGGTCACGGTAATATCGGGATATGCCGCATTGAATCTGTTTACGATCTCATTCATGGAAGCCTTGGCTCCCTCATCACCGTCTGCAAAGATGAACGTTAATTCCGTAGGTGCAGATACGATGGATTCTGCATCAGCCGCTGCTGTAGTGGATGCAGTGCTTTCTGCTGCGGATGCCGCAGCTTCTGTGGATGCTGCAGGAGCGGTGCTTCCTGCTGTATTGTCATCGGTGCTTCCGCAGCCTGCTAACATGGTTGTTGCCATTGCTGCTACAAGAACACTTGCCAGTAATTTCTTTCTCATAGTAACCTCCTTGATTCCTTCTTATATTTATCTCGTGCTTATGTATTACTTTTACTGCTCCGGTTGGCCTTCCGTTGTTGTAATTGTAATATAGCAATTTACGGATATAAAAAAAATGCACTTTTTTAAGGTCAAAGTACATTTTTTTAAGGACCTATTTTGTTTTCATTTCAAGCCAGTCGAAATCCGCATACTTGCCGAATCCCGTGAGATCCTGACAGCAGATCCCTGCCATGGCCCCGGTGAACCACCCTTCCGTACAGGCTTCGTCAGACATAAAACTGCCATCTATATTTTCCGCAAGTGTCTTCCAGTCGCCGCCTTCCAGCCGATAGGAAAAGGTGATATAGCCTTTTCGCATCTCCGCCTTCAGATAGACAGGCAGCCCGGAACAGATCGGCAGATAATCTGTCAGATATTCGTATTTCTTATTTTCCGCCTTTAACAGGGTAATGCATTTCCCGCAGTCCTCATCCCAGGAGACATGCAGATACAGATAGTTGTCCGTATCGTACATCAGGATCAGTCCCGCCATCTGTTTGAATACTTCCGGTTCAAATTCCAGTTTTGTGGAAATATCCATGTCGTATTCTGTCAGTCGTTTTGCAATCAGGGTCTGGGAAAACTTGGAGGAAAGTCCGCTTCGTCCGTACATTCTCAGATACCCCGGTCTTTCTGTCAAAGACAGGTAATGCTCCGTCATGGGGATCCGCAGGGACTGGTAATCCGGATCCAGCTTTGGTGTGCCAAAGTTATCCCGGATACCTGCTGGGGAATCTTCCTGTGCGGTTTCCGGCCCACGTTTTGCTGCGCTGCGGCTTTCCGCCGGTTCCTCTACATATTCCTTCGGCACCGTACTGTCATCCGCCATCACCAGCCAGCCGTCTTCCGTCCATTTCATCTTCTGGATCGCCGTCTCTCTGCCCAGCATATAGCGTCTCGCTCCGGCAAATCTCGGAGCATCCGCCGGATTCCTGCGATCCGAAGCTCTTCCGCACAGATGCACGGCATACCATTCTCCCTCCGGTGTCTCCACCAGATCGCAGTGTCCGGATTTCTGTAACAGAATCTCCTCATGGTGTCTGGATGTCAGAATGGAATAGGCCTCATTTTCCGCCGTTCTCTCCATGAAATCTGCCCGGTACATCTCATAAGGTCCCCAGATATCCCGGGATCTCTGTATGGTCTGTCCGTGCAGTTCTCCCGTGCCGGTATCCGCCGAAAACAGATAATACCAGCCGTTTCGCTTGAAAATGTGAGGGCCCTCCAGGAAGATCTTATCCGCCCGGTAAATATCCTTCACCGGACCGGTCATCTTCTTCTGCACCGGATCGTATTCCTGCAATACCAGACGTCCCACATATTTTTTCGGTACTCTGTGATCCGTTACCATGCTCACCATATATTTTCTGCCGTCATCGTCATGGAACAGGGAAGGATCAAAGCCGAAATTATTCAATGCTATGGGATCCGACCAGGGACCGTGAATATCCGTTGCCGTTACCAGATAATTATTCGTATCGTACATATTACAATAGAACGCAGTCACCACCGTATACAGCAGATAAAACGTGCCGTTATCGTAGGTCAGACAGGGCGCCCAGACCCCCTGGGATGCCCCCACGCCCCGCAGATCCAGCTGTGATGTCCGGTTCAGGGGATATTCGATCAATTCCCAGTGTGCCAGATCCCTGGAATGGTGCAGCCGGATCCCCGGCCACCACTCAAAGGTAGATGTTGCAATATAATAATCTTCCCCGACACGTACAATGGACGGATCGGGATGAAAGCCTTTTAAGATCGGATTGTAAATCATAATAACCCTCCGCTTACTGTATTTCTTATTGCTCCGGGAATGTTGCCTGCCATTTTACGGTCAGGACCCCGTTTTCCACTGTCACAGGAAGAATACTGTAGCCGGAATTTTTCAGATCTTGGGGCTTCCAGTGATCCAGCATCAGCCAGGTCTTCCCGTCCTTTTCAAAAATATAAGTACTCTGTCCTTCAAAGGTACGTCTGTAATTATCCCCCTCACAGGGATTGTCGATCAGCTTCCACTGCCCGCAGAGATGATCGCACTCGGCATATAAGGCGCTGTTGGGCTGCCATCCGGTACAACCGGAGGTGATCATATAATATTTTCCGTCCCGGTACATCAGGGCCGGGGCCTCTCTGGTCTGATCCACCAGAACGGATGTATAAAATCCGTCCACATCCGTAAAATCATCCGTCAGCCGGGACAGGCGCAGGGTCTTATTCCAGTCGGAGCTGTGCACCAGCCACGCCGTACCGTCCACATCTCTGAAAAGCGTCATATCCCTACTGTCCGTCCGGTTTGGCTGCATTTCCCGGATCACGGTAAACGGACCGGTGGGTCTGTCTGCCACTGCTACCGCCACTCCCGCATATGTATATTTCGGTGTATCCAGATGCAGCCACAGGACAAATTTACCGGTCTTTTCATTATATAAGACTTTCGGGCGCTCACAGACATTCTCCGGCTGTATCAGGCTGCCTTCCGGACTGTCCTTCACATCCAGTGCCAGTCCTTCATAGTGCCAGCTGTTCATATCTTTGGAAGAATAGCAGCTGATGCCGATGACATCCACTCTCGTAGTGCCGGGGCCGTTCTCCGCCCCTTTGTGTTCTCCGTACCAGTACCACATACCGTCATAATGAATGATACAACCGCCATGGGCCTGAATCGGCGCCCCGGCATCATCCAGCCATATTTTTCCGTTTTCAAACATAAGCTACTCCTTCCTGTCCGGAACCTCCGTTCCATAGACCTCGATCTGGGTCAGTGCCGGAAAAGGAGTCGGCTCTGAAGATTTCTTCATATCGCACATTTCCAGCCAGCTGATCTTTTTCTGTCCGATGGCGATCTCCTGAGGGCCTTCCTTTCTCTGCAAAGCCGCATCCATCCGGCTGCCGTCGGAGAATTCGAAGGATACCTGCTGCCACCAGTTGTCATGGGGGAAATCTGTTCTCAGATAAACCACAATATTGTCGGTCAGCACTTCTCTTCCGAAGTCGATCCGGATTCTGGCATCCTCCTGTCTGTTGATGCCCCAGGACTGGTAAGGCCATTCCCCGTGGCAGTTACTTACGGTATATCCGTCAATGGCATTCTGCGCCGCAAACACTGCCTCGCCTCTGGTCTCCACATTGGCGGTGGCATGCGGGTATATATTCTCGATCTCATGCTGATCACATACATTTACTGCCAGATTCCGATAATACTGTATCTCGAATTCCTTTGCCAGCTTTACCGACAGCAGATGCTTCTTCCCGGCAAACGCTTTTGGCGAGAGATTGATCCTGCGGTCGCCGAAAGGGATCCGGTAGTTCACATTTCCCGTCAGATATACCATGGATTTCCCGATGGCATCGTCCCATTGCAGCCATGCGTAATGACTGCCTTCGGACACCTCCAGGATGATAATATCCCCCTCCTGATACTCTCCGGCGTAGACCAGATTCACCTCATTTTCCCCTCTGGCTACTTCCAGCGCCTCCATATTTTTATTCATGATCTTCAGACACAGATTTTCCATTTTCTTTTACCCCACAAATCCGTAACGATTCCGAACTTATTCGCAAAACCGGTACTTTTTCATTGTCCCGTTTTCAGAGCGGACTGTCAGTTCCTCTCCGGGATGCTTTTCTATCACAATACGGTTCTGATCCTTTTCATAGGCAAAGGTCTCGAAATCATCCTCATACAGCGTGAAGCTTCCGTCTGCTTCCCCGAAGGTCTTTACCGTGATTTCGAATACCGTATCCTTCTCCACATGAGTGACCGGCTTTGCCAGCGGGACGATGGCGCCTTCTTTTACAAATACGGGAATCTTATCATACTCTGCATGTATATCCAGTCTTCTTCCGCCTTCTGTCATCTCACCGGTGAAGAGATCATACCAGTTACCCTCCGGCAGGTACACGCTTCTGGAAGTGCCATCCTCATAAGTCAGAGGGCAGACCAGCATGCTCTCGCCGAACAGATACTCGTCATCCACCATACGTGCTTCCCTATCCTCCGGATAATCCAGCACCAATGCCCGGATGGGCGGCTTTCCACTATGGCTGTACTCTACAAAAGCACTGTATAAATAGGGCAGCAGGCTCATGCGCAGCTCAAACAGCTTTCTGCATTCCACCGTATAATACTCTGCGGTATCCATGGGCTCCCCGGCAAGATTTTTCTCGATGTCGGTCTGCTTCCAGGGAGGACTGGGAATCCGCCAGCTGTTGATCAGTGCATGACCGGAGAATACTACCGTCTGCAATCTTCTAAGCAGATCGTCTCCGCTTACACAGTCCCGCACCTCCGGGCACCACAAAAGTCCCGAAAATCCTGCATTTACCACACCGCGGATAAACTGCTTATGATCGTACAGATCCGAATACAACACAAAAGGCAGCGGTGCCGCTAAGGCTCCTGAGGAGCGCACCTGCGAGTAGGTTCTGCGGTTCTCCTGCTGATAAATCCGGTAGATCAGGTTCTGGTACAGGGTTCCGATGGCCAGATGCATCTGCTCACCGTCCATGCCGGAGGGGAATTCCGTGGAATCCGGGAATGCCCAGTTGGAGGGATTATAGTCAGAGTTGTCACACTCATCCAGTTTAAATCCCGCAATGCCCTGTTTCACAAAGGTATCTCTGTGATAGTCCTCGAATAACCGGCAGGCCTCTTTTGTAGCAAAATCCGGCACCAGTCCGTTCCATACCTCATAATCACCACTGTAAGGCACAAGCTTCTCATAGAACGGAGCCCTGGGATACACATACAAATGCTCCCACAAATTCAACTTATAACCCTGCTCTGTCATTTCGTCGATCATTTCCTGCGGATGCGGGAACAGGTACGACCATTTATAGGTGCAGGAATAGCTGTGGGAATGCCAGCCGGGCTCCAGCCCCAGAACATCCATAGGGATCTCTTCCTTACGGAACTGCTCTGCCAGTTCTTTCAGAGACTTTTCATCTCCGCCGCCATAGATGCGGTACCACATACCCAGTCCCCACATGGGAGGCACACAGCCTCCGCCGGAGAACAGATTGTATCTCTGGACGATTTCCATAAAGTCTCCCGCAAACAGGTACAATTCTACACCCTCTGCAGCCGGGATATCGATAATGACTTTCCGTTCTTCTTTTGCTCTCTTTAATGCATAAATGGCAGCCTCGGAAAATTCTTCATGAGCCTCATTCTCCGCTGTCATCCCGGCAGACTGCCCGCGCTCGCTGTTGGTTCCCATCAGAAAAGTGGTATAACGAAAAGTATTCACAAACAATCCGTATCCCGCGGAGGAAATATAAAAGGGTACCGGTGCATGGCCTTCTCCGGTATTCGCCACCGGGTCGGAATTCACCTTGATGTAACGTCTCCTGCCCGCCTGATTAAATCCCTGCAGCTGCAGTCCGAAGCCGTAGATATCTTCCTGTGTCTCCATGGGAAGGGTGACTGTGATACCCCGTTTTGTCTTTTTCCAGTGAATCTTCTCCTCACTGACTCTGCATTCCCGGCTCACCGGGATCTGTTCTATGGCTTCTGTTCTGACCGGGAACTGCCGAAAATGCTCCGGTGTGAAGTTTTCTGGTTCTCCCAATACGATTTTCCAGATTCCTTTTGCTATCTGCTGCATCTCATTTCCTCCTGTGCCAGGCACAACGCCCCAATGATGCCCGGATTCTCTCCCAGTGCCGGGGCTACAATATACTGTGACAGATCTTTCGGCAGGCTTACCTCGGGCAGGTAGCAGTTCAGGAACTCCATCGCATTTTTTCTTACCATATCAAAGACCTTCTCCTGATGCATGACACCGCCCCAGAGGATAATTTTTTCCGGGGAATAGGTCATCATGTAATCGGCAACGGCCTGTCCGATGTAATAGCTTTCCAGCTCCCAGACATCATCCCTTCCGGCCAGTTCCGCTCCTTTTTTCCCGTATCTGCCCTGAATCGCCGGGCCGGAGGCCAGACCTTCCAGACAGGCTCCGTGGTAGGGGCAGCAGCCTGCGTAGGTATCCTTCGGATGCTTTTGCAGGAAAATATGTCCTCCTTCCGGATGCATCAGCCCATGCAGCAGCTTACCGTTGATGTAGGCACCGACACCCACGCCGGTACCTATAGTGATGTAGAGGGCATTTTCGCAGCCTTTCGCTGCACCGAATCGTACCTCTCCCAGCACGGCTCCGTTGACATCGGTATCAAAACCTACCGGGATCTGCAATGCCTCCCGGAAGGCTCCCGCAAAATCATAAAATCTCCATGCCAGCTTCGGCGTACTGGTGATATATCCGTAGGTAGCCGATTTTCTGTTCAGATCCACCGGGCCGAAACAGCCGATGCCCAGTGCCTCAATTCCCTTATCGCGAAAATAATCGATCATCTTCGGTACGGTGATCTCCGGTGTCTCCGTGGGAAATACCGCTCTGTCAAAAATATTGCTCTGCTCATCCCCTATGGCACATACCATCTTGGTGCCGCCGGCTTCTATTCCACCTAATTTCATACTAATACCTGTGCCTTTCTCTGCTTCTTAGAATGTTACCACAGTAAAATGCCGGTTCCAGTAAGCTTATACAATGCCTCGATAAAATAATAATCCGCATATACCATGGTAAAATGATGTCTGCTGTCATGATAAGCGCCGGTACAGTTCTGTACGATGGCATCGCAGTCCTTTGTGAAATCCGCTCTGGTCTCTGCAATGGCCTTCAGAATCTTAACCGCTGCACGAATGTACATCTCTTTCTCCAATTCCGGCACATGCTTTGCTACCTCTAAGAGACCACCGGCAATGATACATGCACCACAGGAATCTTCCCATGCCGGTTCTGCAGGTTGCCGGAAGTCTACGGGAATAATACCATTTTCCGGAATGTTGGCGATACAATAGTGTGCCACTTTTTTGGCGGTATCCAGATATTCCTGTTTGCCGGTATGGGTATAGCTGTTAGCGAAGCCGTACAACGCCCAGCCCTGTCCTCTGGTCCAGGAAGAGCCTTCTGCGTAACCCTGTCCGCCGTGGCTCTTTACCATGGCCCCGGTCTCCGGATCAAATTCTACGATATGACATACCGAACCGTCCGGACGGATGAAGTTCTCCATCACGGTATCCGCGTGCATCATGGCGATCTGACGGAACCGGGGATCTCCGCTTTCCTCGGAAGCCCAGTAGAGCAGGCAGATATTGAACATGCAGTCAATGATGGCCCAGCCTCTGGTGTCACTGCCCGGTACCTGATTCCAGGCCCGGATAAACTTTCCCACGGGATTGAATCTGCCTACCAGCAGACTGGCCGCGTGCATGGCGATCCGTTTGGAATCCTCGTGTCCGGTCAGGCGGTAATCGGCCACCGCTGTCGGAAGGAACATGAATCCCACATCGTGATGAAGTCCGAAATAGCTTTCAAAGCATTTCTCCATTTTCTGTTCGGAGACCCGTGCGATCTGTGCATATTTTTCCTCTTTGGTATCCTGATACAGCAGCCACATAATGCCGCCCCAGAATCCGTTGGTCCACCAGTTTAAGCCGTCATCGTGATTCCACTCTTTATCCTCTGCGGAACGGTCATCATAATTGCCGTTCTCATCCGTGGTATAGGGGATGAAGTCTTTGTTTTTCTCGCTGACCCATGCCATTTTTTCTTTTACTTTTCCTAAAACCTCTTCTGCCCATGCCTGATAATTTTCCATGTTTTTCTCCTGTTCTTTTTCCTGTTATTTGTTCTCTAAATTTACAAACTGTCTATGCCCTCACCCGGATATCCTCAATATGTATCTGCCGTCATCCACTGCTCCATACTCCCGGATATTCCAGATCATGTCGGATCCCTCTCTTTCGTTTTCTTATTTTCATGGTAATCATTTGACACGGCAGATACAATATCTTACAATGCTAATAACTGACATATTCTGCTTTTTACAGGAGATATTATCATGATATACGTCAACAACTGCGGGCATGATTCCCACCACCCGAAACCATGTAATATTGAGCATAAGCACGGAGTCCCTGACTACCTTATTCTGCTCATAAAACAGGAATCATGGATTTATCTGGATGGGGAAAAGCATATCATTGCTCCCAACTCCCTTATTTGTTTTCCGCCGGATACCTATATTCACTATGGCTGTGATGTCATCGGGTATAACGATGACTGGATCCATTTTTTCCCGGACGAACAGGATCTGGATGCTTTCCGGGAATTACTGCCTCCGGTGTGCCGGATCCTGCGTCCCTATAATTTTCACAGGTTATCGGAATATGTCCGCATGCTGTCGGATGTTTTCCACAGCCGTTCCCTCCACAGAGAGCAGTCCATTGATGCCTTTCTGCATATTTTCCTGTACGCTTTGCAGGAGGAGTTGGAAGAAAGCTCCGATGATCCCATTGTGCAGAAGTACTATCCTGCTTTTTCCGGACTCCGGACACAGATCTACAATAATCCGGCGAATAACTGGAGTGTCCCGGCTCTGGCGGATTCTCTGGCCTTAAGTCTCTCTTACTTCCAGCATCTGTATAAACAGTTCTTCGACTGTTCCTGCCAGCAGGACATCATAAGTGCCCGTCTGGAACTGGCAAAATATTATCTGACCGGAAGTGATATGAGTATCCGCAGTCTTTCGGATTTCTGCGGCTACGACAATGAATTACACTTCATGCGCCAGTTTAAGAAATTTGTGGGAATAACACCGACAGAATATCGGCAGAAATGTGCGCCGATGGGCGCGCATGCAAAAAGTCCAGTCACAAACTGACGTGACCGGACTTCTTATTTTGCTGTGAAATCATATTGTGGATGCAATGATCTGCATCTTTCCCTGTAACTCTACCTTGCCGTAGCCATCAGGCAGGATCAGGTGATCGCCCTTTTTCAGGCGGGTGCCGTTCAGGGTGCCTTCTCCTTCGACCACGCTCATCAGGATGAAAGGCTTATCCTGCCAGGTCTCCACGCGGTGCTCCACGTCAATGCGGTATACGGTGTAGTAAGGGCAGTGGATCAACTGCTGGATCGCATCTTCCTTCTTCTCCGTGTGGACCACGCTGTTGTCCGCGGACTTGGCGGGCACGGTGATAACGTCAATACTCTGGGCGATGTGCAGCTGTCTGGGCTTGCCGTTACTCAGTCTGTCGTAATCATACACGCGGTAGGTGATATCGCTGCTCTGCTGGGTCTCTAATAGCAGTGTGCCGCCCTTGATGGCATGTACGGTGCCGGGATCGATCTGGATGAAATCACCGGGTTTGATAGGAATCTCCCGGATGAATTCCTTCCATCTGCCCTCGTGGATCATTTTCTCCAGTTCTTCCTTGGTCTTGGCATTGTGTCCCACTACCAGGGTCGCATTCTCTTTGCAATCCAGAATGAACCAGCACTCCGTCTTACCCAAGGATCCGTTCTCGTGCACCTTCGCATACGCATCATCGGGATGTACCTGAATGCTCAGGTCATCTTTTGCATCGATGATCTTGATAAGCAGCGGGAAACGATCCATTCCCGTGTCACCGAACAGCTCGGGATGCTTCTCCCACAGTTCAGACAGCTTCATGCCCTTGTAAGATCCGCTTGCCACAGTGCCGTCTCCATTGGGATGGGCGCTGATCCCCCAGCACTCACCGATATCGTCGCCCTCCACGGGGTAACCGAACTCTCTGTTCAACCGGGTGCCTCCCCAGATGTTGTGGGTGCATACCGGCTGTAAAAATATAATATCTTTATTCATGCTTCCTGTTCCTGCTTTCTTTGAATTTGCCCCTCATGTCTTTTTATACTAATCACTCTCCTGTCTGCTGTCAATCGTCCTTTTCCCTCACTCCGGATACGATCAGTGACACCAGATAAAATTCTGTCCGGTCCTCCGGGTGGGTCTCCGTGATCTCCACGCATACCTGATGCTCCCCGTAGGGCAGATGCTCCGCCACCGTAGTCAGCTGCATCTTGTCTCCCCAGGTCTCGTCGAAGGTTCCGTCCAGAACACATGCCGTCTGCGGATCTCCGTCCACCACTGCCGTAGCAATGGGTGCCGGACCGTTCTTCACCCGACGGTACTGCACGGCGGCACCGGTTCCCCGGAAAGTGAACTTTAAATAAGCTCCCTTTTCCCCGGCGCTCCATCCGTTGCGGAAAATGTCGGTGATCTCCCGCTGGGGTGTCATATCTTCCTCAAATCCGCTCTTTTCCGGCGTGGAATTGAAGTATTGCAGTCTGCTGCAGTGTTCATAGGTATTCTCTGTCAAAGGCTCCGGGAAGCATTCCTTCTGCTCCTCCGACTTATCGTGGATCACTTTTTCCAGGAAATTCGTGATCACGGAGGCCATCAGTTCATGCCCCAGGTCATTGGGATGCAGGAAATCAGCCGTGATCTTCTCCGCAGGCAGTCTCCCCGCTGCCACTGCCGGATAGATACTGTTCTGCATGCTGAGGCTCGGCAGATCGTAATGTCTTGCAATCTGTGCATGGTAATATGCCGCACTCTTGCCGGTGTCATAATAGACACTGTGCAGAAGCACCATGGCCGGGTGACTGCTGCTGCCGTAGATCTGGCGTACCAGTCCCTCGTAGGTCTCCCTGTCATGAGGTGTGCTGTGATCGTTGACGGAGAATTCCACCATCACCAGATCCGGCAGTCTGCGCAGTAAATCTTCCTGCACTCGTGCCGCCCCGAACTGGGAATTGGTAGCTCCGATTCCGGCATTCACATAGTCAAACTCGGTATGGGGGAACAACTTCCGCAGCCAGGCCACCGTTCGCGCCGCATAGCATTTGTCCGCCTCCGTAGCTGCGAATCCCTGTGTGATGGATCCTCCTATGAATCCCGCCGTCAGCCGCTCCCCTTTGGCTGCGCGGTTCAGGAAATTTTTCAGCCGCGTGAGATTCCCACGGTTCAGAATGCCGGCCTCTTTATCAATGACATTGCCCGCACTCTTGCGGTTCTCATAAATGCTGTTCTCCACGGTGCAGTAACGCTTCGACTTATTTTTCAGTGTCTTGCCGATCCGGAAGATTTCCTCCGGCCGGTATCCTCTGGATTCCAGATAATAAATACCGCTGTAAAGCTTGATGGGCACATCCGGATACTTATCGCCGATCATGGCCTCGAACATGATCATGATGTGGCCGATCTTCTCCGCAGCCGCCTCCAGATTGTTGTCTAAAAGCAGCAGGAATTCGTCCTTCTTCACATGGCACACCATCTCCTGTCCCTTCAGGTGCTTGTGAATATGCGTTCCCAGATGGAAGAGCAGGCTGTTCCGCACTTCCTCACTCATCTTCTCGCAGATCTCATCATAATCCCGGATCCCTAAGAATACCTCCGCATACTGGCCGTCCTGCCAGGGAAGGATCTGTTCCAGCTTCGCGGAAAAGCTTTCCGGTGTCTCGGTTCCGGCGATGTTCATTTCCGGATTCTCCGCATCCTTTTCCTGTCCGTTCCCCGCGTACTCCTCACGGTTTAAGTAGCTCTCCATCATACGGGTCATGGTGGAGAGGATCTCACATTCCGCCTCGGTCCACTGATGCTCCTCCTGGCTGCTCTGGATCAGTGTCACCATGGACAGCTGATTCTCCGTGTAAATAGGTATCATCAGACCATCATGATGCATGTAGAAGCTGTGCTCCTTAAAATACTTCTCCAGTTCCGGCCACAGTCCCGTATAGAGCTCCAGAGAAACCGGGTCCTTCCGCTTGCTCCACTCATCGTAGACTTCCGCTTTCTGATCTCTGTAACGGATCAGCCCGAAGTATTGCAGCTGGAAGCGGATTCCCAGTTCGAAGAAGATCTTCTTGAAGGCTTCCTTCAGATTCTGTTCCGAGGACATCATGCGGAACGCATAGTCGAAGATCTCACGCTCGATAAAAATGTTCTTCTTACCGGCATCCTCACGCTTGTTCTCCCGTTCCGTCCCTTTTCGTCCGGAAGTATACTCCGCATAATTATAGTTTTTGTCGTAGACACTGAATGCATTCTTACCGCTGTGTTTCACCCGGTATAATGCCTGATCCGCTTTCTGGTACAGGTCTTCATAGCAGGTGGCATCCGCCGGATACTGGGAGATACCCATACTCAGGGTCACCCGTCTGTCGGACAGCTGGATACGATCCGCCATCCGGGAGATCCGCTCTGCCGTCTCCATGGCATGCTGGCCCGCATTTTCCCCACGGCAGAAAATACAGAATTCGTCTCCGCCGATACGGCCCGCATAATCTTCCAGTCCCGTACTGATCAGCAGGGCATTGGCGATCTTGATCAGCACTTCATCACCGTACAGATGTCCGTAAGTATCATTGATGGATTTGAAATCATCAATGTCTATGATCAGGAATGCCGCCTCTTCCTTTGGCTCTCCTCCATCCGCAGAATGCCGGATATGCTTTTCCACCAGTTTCCGCATCTTCGCCTTGTTGTACAGGTCTGTCAGGGAATCCCGCTCTGCCTTCTGCTCCAGCAGCTCCTGATTCTTCTTCTCCTCCGTGATGTCCAGCGTCTTGCCCATGATCTTATAGGGCTTGTGATCCTTGTCGTAGACCGGTATTCCTACATAGCGGAACCAGACAAATACGGACTCGTCGCTGACCTGACGGACTTCGTAGCAGATATGCTCGTCTCCCCGATCCATGGCCTCGCAAAAGGCATCGAAGCTGCCCCAGTCGTCGGGATGTACGAATCCCCAGCTGTGCATCTTCTCCTGATAGTTGTCGATGACCATATTGGTTGTGCTCCATTTTCCCCCGAGTTTTCTGGAAAGCACATATTTTTTCGTTGCAATTTCATACTCCCACAGCGCACAGTCGGAATTATCCTCAGTGATTTTCCGTCTGATACGTTCCTCTGCCAGTTCCTGTTCCAGCCCTTCAATTCTGGCAAGTAATTCCTCTTTCTCCATCATACGCTGTCTCCATAAGCAAAAAGGACCCGCTTTACGCGGGTCCCGTGATTCTATCTTCTGCCTTCTTCCGTATCGCTGGTGCTGACCACGCTGTGTTCTTTGATATAGTCAACCACTTCATCGATGGTTGTGAATGCCAGTCCTACATAGCTGTCTGCTGCGCCATAGTAAATGGCGATCCTGCCGCTCTCGGAGTCATGAATAGTAGCGCAGGGGAAGCATACATTCGGTACGAATCCTCTCTCCTCATACCACTCTTCCGGAGTCAGAAGGAAATTCTCACAACGATATTTCACGATGGAAGGATTATCGATATCCAGGATCGCTCCACCGATGGAATAGACATAACCGTTACAGGTTCCGCTGACACCATGGTAGAACAGAAGCCATCCTTCGGAAGTCTCGATAGGAGCTGCGCCTCCACCGATCTTTAAGGACTCCCACCATTCGGAGGACTTGCCCATCACGTGTCTGTGCTTACCCCAGTATACCATATCCGGGCTCTCGCTGACAAAGATATCTCCAAAAGGTGTATGTCCGCTGTCGGAAGGACGGGACAGCATCATGAAATTGCCATGTACTTTTCTGGGGAACAGTACTGCATTACGGTTGAAGGGAAGGAACGGATTCTCGATTCTTACAAAAGTCTTGAAATCCGTGGTCTTCGCAATACCGATGGCTGCGCCGTAGAAATCCTGACACCAGATAATGTAATAGGTATCTTCTACCTTTACCAGTCTGGGATCGTATGCGTAAATCGGCATGAAGGGCTTGCCTTCCTCATCTACGAACTGGATCTTGTTCTTGTCAAAATCCCAGTGGATGGCATCCTTGCTGCGTCCCAGATAGATATAAGGAATACCGTTGACCTGCTCACCGCGGAATACGCCGATGAACTCGTCACCGTAAGGCATTACCGCACTGTTGAAGATTCTGGCTACTCCTTCTACAGGATTTCTGCCAATGATAGGGTTTTCACTATATCTCCATACCGGTGCTCCGGTATGTCCTTCGGGTTTATCCTGCCAGGGTACATTCGGTACGGCAGGGCTGATCATCTTTACTTTACTCATGTTGTCCCTCATTTCTGCACTTTTTATCGCGCCTCTTGTTTTAAAAATGCTTCATTTCTACGAATGAGTTCACATCTCTGTGCCACACATTCCACGCTTCTTCCGGGATCGGAAGGGGTGTTGAATACATAATCCACAAGCTTATCTATGGTAGTAGTTGCCACATGCATGCGGGTATCGCTGGATGCATAGTAGATAAAGACTTCCCCCTTCTCATTCGCGATAGCACCATTGGTAAATACTACGTTTGAAACATCTCCCACTCTCTCATCCCCTCTGGGGCCGATCAGCAGGCCGGAGGGCTCTGCGATCACTTTTGCCGGATCCTTTAAGTCCGTGGCAAAAGCATAAATGACGTAACGTAAACCGGCTGCGGTATTACGTACTCCATGTGCGATATGTATCCAACCTCTGTCTGTCTTGATGGGGGTAGCTCCCGCACCGTTCTTGGCCTCGGTGATGGTGTGATATTTCCGCAGGCTGGTCATGCGCTCCTCGTCGATGACAGCATGGGTGATATCGTCGCACAGTCCGAAACCGATTCCTCCGCCGCTTCCGGTCTCGATGAAGTCATCCATCGGTCTGGTATAGAAAGCATACTTGCCGTCGACGAATTCCGGATGCAGCACTACGTTTCTCTGCTGGGGAGAACGAAGGGTCTTCAGATTCTCCAGTCTCTCCCAGTGCTTTAAGTCTTTGGTTCTGACAATGCCGGCAGCTGCTACTGCTGCGGACAGATCATTTACGGAAGTATCCTTGCTCTCGGAGCAGAACACACCGTAGATATAACCGTCTTCATGTTTGGTGAGACGCATGTCGTAGACATTGGTCTCTTCGGGACAGGTATCATCCAGCAGGATGGGATAGTCCCAGAAGCGGAAACCATCGACACCATTGTCACTTTCTGCCACGCCAAAGAAGGACTTTCTGTCATTGCCTTCGATACGGGCTACCAGATAATACTTGCCGTTCAATTCAATGGCTCCGGAGTTCATGACCGCATTGATGCCCAGACGCTCCATGAAATAGGGGTTGGTCTTGGGATTGAGATCATATCTCCAGGTCAGGGGAATATGTTCTCTGGTCAGAACCGGATATTCATAACGGTCGTAAATACCGTTATAGAAATCGGACTTTACATTTTTGCGGGAAAGCAGCTTTTCCTGCTTCTCTTTTTCTATGTAATAACGCTCTAACATATCAGGTATCCTCTCTTAAAAAAATAAATAATTATTCGGAAATACGCCGCATGACCTCCTGGAGGTCTCCGTTACATGGATCATTCGGGAATACGTTTCATGACCTCCATGCACATCCTGCCGTTATGGTAAGGGCATTTCCAGGGCTCCACGATGGGACGGTCGGGATAGGGATTTCCTTCCGGATCCACTTCCCAGAACCATTCGGAACCGGGTCTCTTATCGATCACATGATCTCTGATAAATGCCCATTCCTTCTCAGCCGCTTCCAGATACTCCGTCTTCTCCGGCTCTTTCTCATAACCGTTCAGGAAACCGATCACGGTCTCCGCCTGTACCCACCAGACTCTGTGTACATTCACGACACCTCTGTCACATTCATTGGCCAGAGAATGACCGTCGAATGCCACCTTATAGATCTGTGCTGTCAGGTCTCTGGTAATGGCATACATCTTCTGGGTCAGTCCGGGATCATCCAGAACCTTGCAGCCTCTGTCGATCAGCCATGCGGTCTCGATGTCGTGGCCGTAGGAATGCAGATCCAGAATGGTGTGATAATGCTTGTCGAAAAATACTTCCTGTCTGTGGAGTTTCGGATTATAAACCTTCTCAGCGAACAGATCCATGATCCACAGAAGGCGTCTTTTTACCTTTTCATCGCCGGATACCCGGTACAGTTCCGTATAGGCTTCGAAGACATGGAGCAGAGTGTTCATGGTCTTATCTGCCAGCACACCGTTCTCCGACAGTTTCTCGTTGGATTCGGGCTTAAAATCTCTGGTGAAAGCTTCCAGATATCCCACCTCGTCCATGCAGGTAGTCTCGATCAGGGCAAACAGCTTTCTGGCCAGTTCCAGGGCTTCCACATCCCCGCTGGCCTCATAATAAGAGGACAGCGCGTAGATGCAGAATGCCTGATTGTAGGTATGTTTTGTGGTATCCTTCGGGGTTCCGTCATAGTTTAAGGACCAGTAGATACCGCCGTATTCTTTGTCCAGACAATAGTCTTTCAGGAAAGCATAACCGTGCTTTGCCTCGTCCAGCAGGCTTTCGTCTTTTAACAGTGTATATGCGTTGGAGAAGAACCAGGTGATCCTGCTGTTCAGGATACAGCCTTTTTCCGCTTTTTTATCCAGGTTCAGATCGTAATCCAGCCAACCGTAATAACCGCCGAACTCGTCGTCCCGCATTCCTTTCCAGAAAGGAATGATCCCATTGATCAGATGGTTCTTGATCTCTTCTCTCATTTTTATAGTTTCCGTATTTTTCATGTTCCACACACTCCTTTGTATTTAACCTTTGACAGCGCCGGAAGTGATTCCACTGTAAATCTGTTTCTGGCAGAGCAGGAATACGATCAGGGCAGGCAGCAGAGACATCAGTACACCTGCACAGATCAGATTGTATTTGCTTCCAAGAGGTCCGGTGAAGGTATACAGGGAGGTTGCAACCACACCGAGAGTCCTCTTGTCCTGCAGATACAGACTGGCGCAATAATATTCATTATACACGCCTACGCCCTTTAATACCATAGATGTCACAATGGCAGGCTTCAGAAGCGGAAGAATGATCTTCCAGTAAATGGTAAAGTAGGAAGCTCCGTCAATAAATGCGGATTCGTCCAGCGATACCGAAATGTTTTCCATAAATTGGATGAAGATGTAGATGGAGATAACATCCGTACCCATACTCATAATGATGTAACCATACAGATGGTTGATGAATCCGAGGTTACTCATGATCTGGTATACAGAGACCTGCATGGCAATTCCGGGAAGGAGGGTTGCGAACAGGAACAGGCTGCGGATCAGGCCGTTGCCAGGGAACTTGAATCGGTTCAGTACATAAGCAAGCTGTGTTCCCACCAGGATGGATCCTAACAGTACGAATACCAGGATGATCGCTGAGTTGATATAGGCTCTGCCCATATTTGCACGGTTAAATGCGTCAATGAAGTTCTGGAAGTTCAGCCAACTCTCCGGCAGGGTCATAACATTGGTGCTCTGGTATTCCGCATCGGTCTTGAAGGCCGTGATGACGCAGGATACGATGGGCAGTAACGCCACGAAGGAGAAGAACACCAGGCTGAAATATTTAATGATGATCCAGATCACAGCGCCTACGCTGTAATGTTTGCGGTTGGTTTTCATCTTTGCCATCTTACACCGCCTCCTTCTTCCATCTTGCTTCTCTTCTGAGACGTTTTCTTCTGGTATATTCCTCATTGTCCGCATCGGAGCTTCTGAATACCAGTTTGAAGAAGAGCTTCTGTAAGATCGTTGCTGCGAAGATGATCAGCAACAGTACCACGGCCATGGCAGATGCAAGACCTACCTGCTGGTTGGTATGTGCGATCTTATCCATCAATACGAAGTAAGTTGCGGTTCCGCCGCCGCCCTTGGTGATAACGTAGGGAGGATCGAAGGCACTCAGGGAACCTGTAATGGACAGGATCACGTTCAGAGTAACGATCGTCTTAATGCTGGGTAAGATAATATGTATAAACTGTTGGAATTTATTGGCACCGTCCAGCTCTGCTGCCTCGTACATCTCGGAGTCTACGGACATGATGGCACCGATGAAGAGTACCATGTTGTTGCCGTAATAACGCCATACGGAGGAAGCTACCAGAGAGATATTGTTAATGCTCTTGTCTTTCAGCCAGTACGGAAGGCTTTCTAAGTTAAATCCACACCACTGTAATACCGTATCGAATACGAAGCCTCTGGTGTAGAAGAATTTGAAGATAAATCCAATGGCAATACCACTGATCAAATAAGGGAAGAACATGAATCCCTTGAACATATTGCCGAACTTGGTCTTAAAACTAAGAATCGTTGCCAGATACAATGCAAGTGCCAGCTGCACCAGTGCACCGGCCATGTAGTAAAGGCTCAGCTTCAATGCGCTGAAACATTCATCTTTTTTAAATACGTCGATGTAGTTGTCAAATCCCACAAACACTCTTTTGTCTACGGGGGTAGCATATTTCATTTTGTAAAAACTGAATTTTACCATTTCTCCAAAGGGGAGATAGGTGAACACGAACAGCAAAAGCAGGGGAATGATCATGAAGGACAGGATGACGATGGTCTGTTGTCCATTCCTGCTCTTTACCCATTTTTTCATGCTGAAGGGTTTTTTTGTTTTCTTCATTATCTCTGCATTCATCGAAATACCTCCATACCCTTCTTTCTTATATAAGAGGGAACCATTTATCCGGTTCCCTCTCATTTAAGAAGATCAAGTTAGTCGCTTTCAAAACTTCTTATTTCTTAACTTATTTACTGGATCTCTACGCCACAGCTCTCCTGTGCTGCAGTCCACTCTTCGTTCCACTCGTCGATGATCTCATCGTAGGTCTTGGAACCGTCTGCTGCGCACTCAACCAGCTCCTGCATCTTGGTCTCACCGTTGTTGTTGATGTTCAGACCGCTTTCAGCGTTCAGTTCGTTTAACAGATCCTCTTCGCCTTCGATTGCAGGCTCATCAACTACGAAGTCGATACCCTTGAATGCTGCGTAGAAGTCCGGTAATCTGGTATCCTTGATAGCAACGGGAAGTCCGCCACAATCATAGGAGAAACCGGATTCCTCAGCCATGAACTTAACGAAGCACAGAGCTGCTGCCTGGTTCTCTTCGGTGGTGTTAGCGTTGACACCGAAGCTGTAGTCAGGGCCTACGGAAGCTGCCTGCTTGCCGGAAGTTAAGGTGATAGGGAACGGCATGTAAGCGATATCGTCGCCGTTGTCACCAGCTTCTACCATCTGAGGAACTGCCCAGGAACCAAGAACCATGCATGCGATCTGACCGTTGTTGATCATACCCTTACAGCCTTCCCAGTCGGTGGTGGAGTAGTCTTCCTCGGTAAGACCTTCGGCAACTGCATCGTACATTACTTTATATACGTTGTAAGCGCCTGTTCCGTCGCCGGGATCAGCAAAAGGATTGGCAGTATGTAATAACTTCTGGTTCATGTAGGTGCTGTCGCCGGTAGCACTGCCGCTGATTGCTGGATCCCACTGGCCGCCCATTGCCCAACCGGCTGCGTAGTTGGTGTACATGGGAATGATGGAGCTGTCATATTCTTTGATCTGCTTTAATGCTGCGATGAAATCTTCGGGAGTCTTGGGCATCTCGGTGATTCCTGCCGCTTCAAATACTGCCTTGTTATAAACAATACCGCCGTTAACGCCTGCGGTGTAAGGAACGCCGTATACAACGCCTTCGTACATCTGATTGTAGTAGTTCAGCTGTCCGTCCATCTCAGTGGTGGTTCCGATCGGCAGGAAGTAGGTGCTTAAGTCAGCCTTATCAACTGCGGGGATCATCATTACATCGCCCCAGTCGCCACCCTGCAGACGAAGCAGTGTGTCACTTGCGTAATCGGTGATACCTTCTACATCAACAGTGATGTTGGGATACATTGCGTTGAATGCATCAATGTAAGTCTGGTAAGGAACTGCTGCGCCATCCTCCAGCAGGTCGGTACGGTTGGTCAGTACCTTAATGGTGGTAGTAATGTCGGTGTAATCCTCGCCCAGAGTAATGTCTGCGTAGTTCAGGCCGGTTACCTCAGCCTCGGTAGCTGCTGCTTCGGTAGAAGCCTCTGCGGTTGCGGGAGCCTCACTTGCTGCTGCAGAGCTGGAAGCGGTGCTGCCGTTGTCTGTGCTTCCACATGCTACCATAGACAGTGCCATGACAGATGCAGTGGAAAGAGCTAAAAACTTTTTCATCTTCATAAGAAATATCCTCCTTGTTTTTTGTTACATTTGATAGCGTTTACTGTTTTTGTAACTTAATTTAATTATACATAATTATATTAATTAAGCATCAACTTTTCTTGTTTTTAATCTCTCATTCTTGCCGCTTTCGTTATTCTCCTCCATTTTCACAAGTTTCTCTCATCTATTTTGTACATTTTGCACTAATAAAGTAAGTAATTTTACTTAATTTAGTTTATTTTATTAATTAATTTTGCTTTTAAATTTTTCTTTGCCGTTGAAACAGCTTAAATAATGATTTATAATGTATTCAGGCTAAATTAATTTTTGCAAAAATAAGGGTTTGGGAGGGTATTTATGAATATTTCCACCACTTTTCTCAATGCATTAAAGCGCACTTCCTCCGATATAGAAGGACAGCGTTCCCCGGAAATTCTTCTGGGACAGCTTTATAATGTATCTCTGGAGGACAAAGGCTTTCTGCTGCCTCTGGCCGGTGGAGAATTCCGCCTCTCCGATCCCTTTTATTATGAATGGAACCCGTTCCCCTCTTATCTGCTGCTCTACACCTTAGAGGGCAGCGCTGCACTTTCCACCCAGGGGACCGAAGTGGTGCTGGATCATGAGCATCTGCTGTTTCTGGATTGCAGTCAGGGCTTTTCCCTGCGGCTGTTGCAGGGAAAATGGCGCTTTCAGATGTTTTTCTTAAGCGGAAGGGAACTTTCTTCTTATTATAGCATATTTCAGGCTAATTTTTTCTGTTGTTATCCGATTCCCATCGGTTCCTGTGTCTCACAGCGGATGCAGCAGCTGACGAAATTTCCCTTTACCCCCACTCCCGCAGAGCAGATGCAGCTTCACCGGGAGCTGACCGGTATGTTCACGGAGCTGGTGCTGTCCGCCCTGTCCGTCTCCCGGGATGCCAGACCCATCCCCGCCTATCTGCTGTCCATGAAAGCGGATTTTGAGGAAAACTATGCGGAAAGTCACTCTCTGGAATACTTTGAACAGGCCCTGGGGATCAGCCGCTACCGCCTGTGCCGGGAGTTCTCTGCAGCCTTCCATACCTCCCCGCTCCAGTATCTTCAGGAGAAAAAAATAGAAGCAGCCAAATCGCTGCTCCTATCTACAGAGGATCCGATCCATGAGGTGGGATCTGCGGTCGGCATTGACAATACCAACCATTTCATCCACCTGTTTAAAAAGCATACCGGTGTCACGCCCTTCGTCTACCGGCAGAATGCGCCCCAGTCTATACGTGAGACACGCTGTCCTTCAATACCAGGCGGCCTTCCACCACGGTAACACCTGCCTTATAATTATCACTGGTGATCTTCTTGATAATATTATGAATGGCTCTTCTGGCCATTTCTCCCATATCTACTTCATAAGTCGTGATACGGATGTCGCTGAGCCCGGGATACAGGTAGTTATCAAATCCTACCACGGAAATATCCTCCGGCACACGATATCCGTTCTCCCGCAGCTTCTTGATGAGGAAGCTGGCGGTCAGATCGCAGTTGCATACGAATGCCGTGGGCATATCCTTGGGAATCTGCAGCATATTCACGGTATCGATCTTGCCGGTCTCAATATGACGGTCATCCAGCACCCATTCTCTCTTCTGTTCCAGTCCCAACTCCAACAGCGCTTTCTGGTAGCCGAAATAACGGTCCGTGATACTCTCTGTGGCAAGCAGGGTTCCCACATAAGCGATCCTGCGGTGTCCCATCCGGTACAGATAATAGGTCAGTTCATAGGTTCCGTAATAACTGTTGGAAATGACGGAATCGCTGGCTTCCCTTCCGTTATAATAATCCAGATAGATCACAGGGATCCCGGCTTCCGCATTCAGATGCTGTAAATAGCCGTCCAGCATCTTACCGATGACAATAATGCCGTCCACCTTGCGCTCCTGCACCAGCTTCGGCAGTCTGCCACTCTCTTCCTCCATGGATCCGATGACTTCCAGCATGGTAAAACATTCCTTGGCCGTAGCTCTGGTGGCCACCGACTGATACATCTGCCAGTAGAAGGATTCATATTTATCCAGGAACCTCTCAGAGATCAGGATCCCGATATTGTAGCTCTTCTGGTTCTGGCTCTTTCTTGCTGCGGACGGCTGCTGGTAACCCAGTTCCTCCGCAATACTGCGGATCTTTTCTCTGACTTCCTCACTGACACCCTTTTGTCCCGACAATGCCTTGGACACGGTCACCGTGCTGACTCCTACCTGTTCTGCGATATCTGCTAATTTTACTGCTTTTGCCATGATTTCGTACTCCTTATCGCTATTTTTTATACATTTCCCGATAAATCGTCAATTTTACTTCCATATTAGATTTCTTAAAATCTTTTGTCAAGGCAGGCTGCCCTGTTATTTTTACACCTCGGTCAGGTGGATCAGCCTGCTGCGATAGTCTCCCCACAGAGGTGCCACCAGCAGTCCCGCCTGCATCAGCACATCACCGCCGAAGACTTCCCCCGTCTCCCCGATGCGGTACTGCTTCTCCGGTGCCAGTCCCTTCAGGCGTACTCTTCTGCTGTGGAAGTTGGGCCGGGACAGTACCTGTACATAGGTTACCAGTGCCTCTGTCCGATCCTTGGAAGCCACCATATAGCAGTCGTAGTTTCCATTTTCCAGGAAAGAGGCGATCCGGTAATAATCCCCTCTGCGGATCAGATCGTTGTATTTGTGGTACATGGCGGTCTGTGCGGGAATCTGCTGTCTGTCCTCCTCCGGGATCTTCGTGATATCCAGCTCGTAGCCGAAGGTGCCCGCCAGTGCCACATGGCCTCTGGTCTCGAAGGGTGTGACTCTTCCCACTGTATGGTTCGGGCAGTCCGATACATGGGCACCCATGGTGGACAGCGGATACAACAGCATGGTGCCTTCCTGGATCTTCAACCGCTCGATGGCATCCGTATCATCGGAGCACCAGATCTGCGGACTGTAATATAACATACCGGGGTCGAATCTGGCTCCGCCGCCGGAGCAGTTCTCCAGAAGCAGATGTGGGAATTCTGCCAGCAGTCTCTCCTGCAATTCATACACGCCCAGCACATATCTGTGATACAGCTCTCCCTGACGGTCCGCGGGCAGCTCCACGCTTCCCAGATCCGAAAGCTGCCTGTTCATATCCCATTTCACATATTCGATGTTGGCGCTGTGCAGAACCGCCGCCACGCTCTCAAAGGCATGATCTCTGACTTCCCTGCGGGACAGATCCAGCACATACTGGTTCCGGCATAAGCTGCCCGCCCGTCCCGGAATGGCGATGGCCCAGTCGGGATGCTCTCTGTACAGATCCGAATCCGGGGAGATCATCTCCGGCTCGAACCAGATACCGAACTTCATGCCCAGAGCATTGACCTGATCCACCAGCGGCTTCAGTCCCCCCGGCAGCTTCTTCTCGTTGACCTTCCAGTCGCCCAGGCTGGTGCTGTCATCGTTACGGTGTCCGAACCAGCCGTCGTCCATGACCAGCATCTCAATGCCAAGCTTTGACGCCTGCTCTGCGATCTTCAATAATTTTTCGGTGTTAAAATCAAAATAGGTGGCTTCCCAGTTGTTGATCAGGATCGGGCGTTTCTTATCCCGGTATTCTCCGCGGATCAGATGCTTGCGGTACAAATCGTGGTAATGCCGGGTCATGCCGCCCAGACCTTCCGCGGAATAGGTCATAACGACTTCCGGAGCCACAAAGCTTTCGCCCTGCTCCAGCTTCCAGACGAAGTTCTCCGGATGGATTCCCATGACCATGCGGATGGAATCAAACTGGGAAAGCTCCGCCTGCGCCAGGAAGTTGCCGGAATAGACAAAGTGCATGCCGTAGACTTCTCCGTTATCCTGCGTTGCATCTTCGGAAAGCAGTGCGATAAACGGATGCTCCTGATGGGAAGATTCTCCCCGCACGGAGCCGACGCTCTGCTTGCCGTGCATCAGGCTTCTTCTCTCCATCTGGCGCTCTCTTGCCCAGGAGCCGTGTAAGGTGAGGACATCGTATTTTTCATCCGTGCAGTCCAGATCCAGACAGGCGGACATAACCTTGGTCAGATAAACCGGCTGTGCAGCCGTATTTTTCAGGATCACACTGCGGGTGATCACATCTTCTTTTTCAAAAGTCGTATACAGCAGATCCGCGGCAAGGCCGATGGCCGGATCCGCCAGATGCAGGATCAGGGTATCGCAGTCCTCCTCCCCCGGGAAGGTGGAGGGTAGGCCGGGAAGGGCAGGCTTGCTCTTCACGATCTCGTGGGAAACGTACTGTAGCTGTACGCCCACATGTCCCTCTGTCGTGCGCACGGAAATGGCGCTTTCTCTGTAATCGCCCAGTCCGTTCCCCGGGTACTCCATGGGGAAGGAATCCAGAAACGAAACACGTTCTCTGTTATTCTTGGAGGGAACAAAAGGAGCTTCCCCCGTGCGCATCAGATATACCGGTGCCGGTGTGCCCTCGGTATACTGCAATTTCCGGCCGTAATATACGTGTCCCACAAAGTTCTCCTGATCCACGATGGCGAAAAGGTAGCTGGTGTGCTCCGTGTCCAGCCAGAAGGTTCTGTCCTGTTCTATGTATCTGATTGCCATAATTTACCTCTTTTCTCAAAAAAGTTTTCTAAAATCGGGAACTGCTATTGCAAGATTAACGTCTTTCTTTCCTGCTTTCTTCGAGTAACAGTCCCGTCTATCCTCTGTGCTTTCTTACAGTATCCGTCACAACTGCAAAAAGACAAAGGGATCTTCCGGCCCGGTCTTTAAAAACTGCATCAGCATCAGCCCGCAGCGCATGGACACCCGTTCCTCTCTGAGGATCCGGAGCGCTTCCTGTCTGTCCGCCAGAATCACCTGAATGTCCTCGGTGTTCTCCATCTGCTGTCCCACATTCTCCGTCACGGTTCCGAAGATCAGGCTGCCGCTTTCGTCCGTCAGTCCCTGTGCCAGAAAAAAGCCTCTGCGGAAGGACGGTTCTCCGCCCTCGTAGACCTCCAGCCTCCAGCCGGTCTCCTCGATCATTTCCCGGCAGGCGGCTTCCGAAGCGGTCTCCCTCGGTTCAATCAGCCCTGCCGGGAGTTCATACAGATAGTCATTCACGGGATACCGGTATTGCCGTACCAGCACCAGCCGTTCCCCGTCCGCGGTCACCGCATAGACCGCCATACCCTCGGGACGCAGGCTGTGAGTCTTGTGCTTGATGTTATTTTCATCGTTCCGGGAAGCAAAATAATAGTGAAACGGTGTACCGTCCCGTCCCAACGCATCAATGTGATACAGGTTTAAAAACGGATTGTCCGTCTGTTTTTCGATTCCACGATAATGCTTTCTGTCATTTTCTTTTGATTCCAGATTTTCCATGCCTTCTCTATGCTCCATATCTTCCTGTCCCTGTCGTGATCTGCCATCCTCCGTTCTGCGAAGCATATCTGCCGCAGACGAAACCCGGCGTGACCAAACTACTGCAAGATTTCTTCCAGTAATGCTACCGCCAGTTCCGGATTCTTCATACCATCCGCCAGCCCCACAGCCGCGGTCTCCTGATACCATCCGGTCTTTTTCACCCATTCGTTATTCTCCAGCCGGATCCCCGCCACGATGGTCTCTCCCGTCATGGTATCCAGTACCGTGATCTGCTGCTCCTCGTATTTTGCCAGCAGGTCCTCCGGCAGGTAATCCCGCAGATCCTCCAGATAATCCGTGCCGCCCATAAGCTTTAAGAACTCTTCATCGGAGAAAAATACATCCACCGACCGGGTCATGAACAATACCTGAATCGTGCTGAGATTCGTGGAATCCACATCGGAATCCGAATTCGGATCGATCCAGATCGTATAGTTTAAATTTACCACATCCCGTTTGGAGGTCACTCCGTGCTCCCGCAGGAAATCCGTGAAATAATCGGAGCTGGTGGCCTCGATGTGCTCTCCGTCCGTATTCACCGCCATGACTCCCATGACGAAGCTGGTCTTGGTGGCAAAGTGTACGATCAGGAAGATAACGATGGCAATTCCCGCCACCACACCTACAGTGATCCACAGATAATAGTCTATAAAATACTGCCATTTTTCGGTGGGAGACAGTTCTTTCCATTGCTCTTTCTGCCGGATGCGATCCTCTTTTTCCATCTGCTGTCTCCCTTCTGTGCTCTGTTTTTTCAAATAGTATCCTGATAATACTATTATTTTTCTTTTTCAGTATACCAGACTAATTTAATCTTGTACATCGCCTTTTTTAATATATTTTAGGTTTAATTTTGTTAAAAATAAACAGAAAAAGCCCTGCCTTGCACTTAATTTAGCATGGCAGAGCCTGTAGTTCTCTATTTCTATGATCTGATAAAGCGGGAAAATCCGTTTTAGCGGTCCATCTCGGCAATACGTCCGGTGGACTTGTGCTCCTTGATGATTCCCTGGATCTCCTTTAAGTCAGTGCACAGCAGGTCGCCGGGAATGGTATTTTTCAGGGCACTGATGGCATTGCCGTATTCCAGTGCTCTCTGGTATTCGCCGGGATGTGCCAGCAGTCCATACAGGACACCGGAGATATAAGCGTCACCGCTGCCAATACGGTCCACGACCTCGATATCGGTGTAGGGTGCCTCCTCATAGTAGGTGTCATCCTTGGCACTGTAAATGATGGAACCGAAGGTATGACGCTTCGGGCTATGTACGATACGCTGTGTGGAGGCCACGATGGAGATCGGGTATTCTTCCGTAAAGCTCTTCATAATGCTCTTGGCATCGCCTTCCTTTAGGAAGGTCAGACGTGCGGTATCTTCGGAGCAGAAGAAAATATCCACATAAGGCAGGATGGATTCGATGCATTCCTTGGCCTCGGCACCGGTCCACAGGTTGCCGCGGAAGTTCACGTCGAAGGAGATGATAGCACCCTGTGCCTTAAAACGCTTGATCATCTCAATGGCAGTAGCCCGCAGTTCCGGGCTGAGCGCCAGAGTGATGCCGCTGGTATGGAAGCAGCGGGTATCGCTGTAGATCTTGTCATCATAGTCATCTACGGTCAGCTTGTTGATCGAGGTATTCTTACGGTCATATACAATACGGGGCTTTCTGGGGTAAGCACCATTCTCGTAATAGTACACACCCAGTCTGGCATCCTTGTCATCATCGTATACCAGATAGTCATCACTGACGCCGCAGAGACGTACACGGTTCTTGATATATACGCCCAGGTCATTGGCCGGCAGCTTGGAGATGATACCGCAGCGCAGTCCCAGCATTGCCGCACCGGTGATGGCATTCAGTTCGGCGCCTCCGGCCTGCTTACTGAAGCTGTCGCCTCTGGTGATACGCTCGTTGTCGGGCGGTGATAATCTCAGCATAATCTCTCCCAGGGAGAGCAGGTCAAATTCCTTTTTCTCAGTCAGTTCCATAATATAAACTCCCATCTGCATTTTGCCAAATGCTGTATTACAGGTTCTCCGGTATTCCTCACAGCACGCCATTGAAACCCCTTACATTTTTTCTTTACATTTGTACTATAACACAAATATACGGCGTCGGTAAAGGCACTGGGCATTAATTAAAAATTTAACATAGCTCATTGCTTGTCAATTAAAATAAGGCTTGTTATACTTGGAGTGGTCATATTATGCTTACTACTATTCTATTCATAGAAAGGATCTTTTTTGATGAAACAGAAATCATTATCTCTTCCCTCCTGGCTGCTCCCCCTGCTTCTGATGCTGTTGGGTGGTATTCTGCGGCTGGCCTGGCTGGGAAATGTTCCCGGAGGTATTCATCAGGATGAAAGCTTCGTAGCCTGGAACGCCTTTGCCCTGCTCCACGAAGGAATGGATTCTGCAGGTCATGTCTGGCCGGTATATATGGCAGACTGGGGTGATGGCCACAGCGCTCTGTATGTCTGGCTGCTCATTCCCCTGCTTGCCTTGAACGGCGGACATATCAGCCCCGTTCTGAGCCGTCTGCCCCAGGCAGTCGTAAGTATTTTTACCCTCTGGGCAGTCTATTGTCTGTTAAAGCGTATGTTTGACAAAAAGCTTGCCACCTGGGGGCTGTTTCTGCTGGCTGTCTGTCCCTGGCATATCATGATGTCCCGCTGGGGTCTGGATGCCAATCTGGCTCCCGGTTTTCTGATCTTCGGCCTGTATTTCTTCGTCAGGGGCATGGAGGACCGGCGTTTCCTTCCCGTGTCCGGACTTTTTTATGGTCTGAGTCTCTACTGTTATGCCGTCATCTGGCCGATCGTGCCGCTGATCCTGCTGTTGCAGATCGGTTATGCCCTGGCTTTCCGGAAAATACGGATCGACCGGTACAGCGTAGGCGCTACACTGATTCTGGGGCTTCTGGCACTGCCGTTACTTTTGTTTCTCTGTGTAAATTCCGGGATCCTGCCGGAGATCACGCTGCCTTTTCTGACCATTCCGAAAATGGGAGGCTATCGCGGTTCCGAGGTGGCTTTCTCCCTTTCAAAAATGTATCAGAATCTGCGGACGGCGCTGTCTCTGCTGTATCACCAGAATACCGGCACTCCCTATGACATTCTGCTGCCCTGGGGACTTTTCTACGATATCGGCCGCGTGTTCATTGTGATCGGAGCCGTCTCTCTGTGTATCCGCGTCGGGAAAAGGCTGATACAGCGGACTTTTGTCTGGGAGACTTTTCTGCTGATCCAACTGATCGGCGGTGGCTTCAACTGTCTGATCGTGACTGCCGTCCTGCATCAGATCGACGCCTTGTATATTCCCCTTGTGCTGTGTGAGGCCTGGGGTGTATACACGCTGTTACAGGCCCTGCAGAAGCTCCGGCCCCATCTTGCCACTGCGGCCGCCACACTGCTTGCCCTGTGTTATCTGGTCTGTCTGGTACTGTTCCAGCGGGACTATTATACGGAATACCGGGATCTGACGGATGCCTATTTTGCCAAGGGCGTGGGCCAATGTGTGGAATATGCCCTGCAGCAATGTGAGGAAACCGGCATCTCCACGATCTCCGTGGAAAAGGGGGCGCAATGGCCAAGGCTTCTCTTCTATACCGAGACCCTGCCGTCCCAGTACCTTGCCACCGTTACCTACGATGTGGCTCCGGCGCCTGCCGCCTTTACAACGTCGGACAATATCCGGATCAACACCAGGATCAATTACGATACGATCAGTTCCGACAGTATTTATATTATTTATTACACGGACGAGGCTGTTTTCTCTGAGGACTTCACCCTGACACCTTTTTACGACTGGTATGTGGCGGTCCCTAAATAGCTTCCATGTAATCGAAGTAGTCGTCCTCGCTGGCAAATAAGATATATTCATTCTCCACATATCCCATATAGCCGCTGGCTGTCACATATCCTTTCATGAAAATACCTCCTTATCAGATCCTTTGTTTCCGGTTCTGATAAGAAGGTATCATTTTTATAGTCCCATAAAGCTCTCTTAATTTTCCTGTTCCGGTGTTTCCAGCACCAGTTCCTTCATTTCTTCCAATAATTCCTCGGTTTTCCCCATCAGAAGCTCCGCATCGGTCTCCACCAGTCCGGTCTTTTTATATTTGTAGGTGAAAAACGGGTTGCCATAAGCGGTAAAACTCAGTTCGTCTTTATGCTTTTTCAGGAAAGCCGGGATCTTGCGGGGATCGATCTTCGCATCCGGGCGGAAATTAAAGGTGATCCTCTCGTTCTTGCCTTTAATCTCCGTCATGTCGAGACCGTGGGCTGCCATACGGATCAGGGCGATCCGCAGCAGATTGTCCACCGCCTTGGGGATGTTCCCGAAGCGGTCTAACAGTTCATCCTTCATCTCATCCCGTTCCTTTATGGTCTCGATTCCTGCGATCCGTTTGTAGATATCCAGCTTCTGGGTCTCATTTACAATATATTCCGCCGGGATATAAGCATCCACATCCAGATCGATCACCGTTGTGAAATCTACCGTCGTATGGATTCCCTTCAGGTTCTGCACCGCTTCATTCAGCATCTTGCAATACAGATCGTATCCCACAGCTTCCATATGTCCGTGCTGGCTCATACCCAGCAGATTGCCGGCGCCGCGGATCTCCAGGTCACGCATGGCGATTTTGAAACCGCTGCCCAGATCCGTGAATTCCTTGATGGCCGCCAGCCGCTTCTCCGCCACCTCTTTCAGCATCTTATCCCGCTTGTACATCAGGAAAGCATAGGCATTCCGGTTGGAACGGCCCACACGGCCCCTCAGCTGATACAGCTGGGACAGTCCCAGATTGTCCGAATCGTGGATGATCATGGTGTTTACGTTGGAAATATCCAGCCCGGTCTCTATGATGGTGGTGGACACCAGCACATCGATCTCTCCGTTGATGAAGTCGAACATGATCCGTTCCAGCTCGTGTTCCTTCATCTGGCCGTGGGCATAGGCCACGTTGGCTTCCGGCACCAGCTTCGCGATCTGTGCCGCGATATCGGCGATATTATTCACCCGGTTGTAGACATAGTAGACCTGTCCGCCCCGGGCCATTTCCCGGACGATGGCCTCTCTCACCAGTTCGTCGTTGTATTCGCAGACAAAAGTCTGGATCGGCAGCCGGTCATTGGGAGCCTCCTCCAGCACACTCATGTCCCGGATGCCGATGAGGCTCATATGCAAAGTTCTGGGGATAGGTGTCGCTGTCAGGGTCAGCACGTCCACATTTTCTTTTAATTTCTTGATCTTCTCCTTATGAGCCACACCAAAACGCTGTTCCTCATCGATGATCAGCAGCCCCAGATCCTTGAATTTCACATCCGCCGACAATACTCTGTGGGTACCGATCACAATATCCACCATGCCGCTTTCCAGATCCTTTACCGTCTTTTTGATCTCCGACGGGGTGCGGAAACGGCTCATCAATGCGATATTGATGGGGAAGTCCTTCATTCTCTGTACAAAAGTGTTGTAATGCTGCTGCGCCAGAATGGTGGTGGGCACCAGATAGACCACCTGTTTCCCCTCCTGCACGGCCTTGAAGGCGGCGCGGATGGCGTTCGCGGCGCGGATGGCGTTTTCGCCGATGCGCGTATAGAGATCGTCGGTAAAAAGCGTGTCGAACTGGAGACCGAGCAGGCGGCCCTTGGCCAGCATGGCGCCGTGCTGCTTGATGGCGTAGCGGAAATCCTGGTCCAGATCGGGGTTATTGATGATAACGGCTTCGCCAAACAGGGCACCGCACTTGGTTCCACCCAGGTAGAACACATCGCACAGGTTGGCGTAATCCTGCAGGTTCAGGTCATTGGCTTCGCTGGCAAGGCCGTAAGCCATGCGGGCACCATCCACAAACAGGCACAGGCCGCAGTCATAGCAGGTGGCGGAAAGGTCGGTCAGCTCCTCCTTGGTGTACAGGGTGCCGTACTCGGTGGGGTGGGAGATGTACACCATGCCGGGGAACACCATGTGGTCGTGGTTGGCGTCGGCGTAGAAGGTGGCGCACCAGCTGCGCACATCGGCGGCGCTCACCTTGCCCTCGTGGGCGGGCAGCGGGATGACCTTGTGGCTGGTGTACTCGATGGCACCGGCCTCATGGCAGTTGATGTGACCGCTGACGGCGGAGAGCACGCCCTGCCACGGCCGCAGGATAGCGGCGATGACCGTGGTGTTGGTCTGGGTGCCGCCCACCAGGAAGTGGACATCCGCCTCCGGTGCCTGGCACACGGCCTTTATCCTCTCCCGTGCCGCCTCGCAGTATTCGTCCTCGCCGTAGCCCACAGTCTGGACCATATTCGTCTCGTTGAGCTTCTCCATCACATAGGGATGGGCACCCTCCAGATAGTCGCTGTTGAAATAGATCATGGGAGCTTCTCCTTTATTTTTATACTTTCTCCATCATATCCCAGTGGGGTGCATTTGTAAAGAGCTATTCTTACTTGAACCCATTTACCTGTACCCAGGCCCGGACATGGTCCACAAAGCGCTGGGTGGAGTTGGACACCGCCTTTTCATCCTTGACGCCGATGGCAATGCGCCGGTAAAACGACATGGGCGGCTGGCATATCACCAGGGGGTAGGGGCTGTGCCGCACCATCAGCTCCGGCAGCAGGCTGATACCCAGGCCATTGGACACCATGGACAAAATAGTCCGGTCCTCCCGGGCAATATAGCGCACGTGAGGCCGCACACCCATCTCATCAAAAGCAGCACGGATCTCGTAATCGTCGCCCTCCTCCAACTGGATCACCGGCTCCGTGGCCAGAGCCTCCACCGGGAAGGGGTCGCAGTGGGACAGGGGGTGGCCGCAGGGTACGATCACCTTCAGCTGGTCCAGGTGCAGAGGATACACCTGCAGTCCCTTCAGCGACGGCATCCGCAGAAATCCGCAGTCCGCCTGTCCGGTGATGATCAGCTCCTCGATCTGGTCGTAAAAGTCACAGGTCTGTATTTCGAACTCGATGGCCGGATACTGCTTGCTGAAGGCCTTCAGGATCATGGGCAGCCACTGGGCAGACACGCTGGAGAACGACGCCACCTTTACAAGGCCCGCATCCATGCCCCGCAGGTCCGCCGCCT
>OIZA01000081.1_pt1 | contig 57654 bp, 55 predicted proteins | sample 1588381 | NCBI WGS metagenome assembly OIZA01 (sample SAMN03283277) | human gut metagenome | biome: human-associated habitat; material: feces | host: Homo sapiens | place: Peru | collected 2012 | reverse complement strand
GGCGCAGGGTGTCAGATTTCATTTATAGGGTACACCCTAAAACTATGCGCTTACAATTATTCTCTTTATTTATGCTGTTTTATTTCATCGAGTTGCTTTTTTAAAGCATCAATTTGTGCTAATATTTCAGCTTCTTTTTCACTTTGCTTTGCATATTCTGCATCGGGTATCCATTCCATAATTTCAGATGGTTGGACTTTGAGATATTCACAAACCTTGTTTATGGTATCACTATTTACATTTTCGTTTTTAGAAAATCTAGTTGGCATATTCTGCGAAAGATCTGCTTTACATAAATCTTTCCATGTCATACTACGCTCATTTAAAATATTAGCTAATTTATAATATACTATCATCGCTTTTCTCCTAAGATGTTATTATTCATCAATCTCTATTGTCAGACCGCCTTTTTTTACTACAATTTTGCAATTACCTTCATTAAAAAACTTCATAAGTGCTTCAAGCACCATATTAGCCTTCATTCCATATTCATCACAGTTAGCTTGGAATTCTTTTAAAATATCTTCGTCATAGGTTGTACCCCATTGTTTTTTTGCCATAAAAAACACCTCTTTCTTATATCTTGGTTTACATTGCTTTCAATTTAGCATGAAGTTCTGCAATCTGAGCTTCGATTGCAAGTTTTTCTGCATTTACCTTTTACCTTCTTTTTATCTTATCTCTATACACAACACATAACAATATAAATGCAACATCAATACTGTATAGAACAATCTACATACATTTTTGCACTACGAGTATAGCAAAAATTTTCACTATCCGTATATGGCAAACAAATTCTACGTTTATCATGATGATCACATAATACGAAATATACATCAATGTCAATTCCATCCTGTTTAGCCGTATCTTTTAATTTTCTCACAAGATAGTTATATTTTCGTGCATCTGTAATAATATATACGATCCTTTCGTGTGGATTATAGCTTCTTGTAAACATCTTTCCTGTTGGATTCTTTATATCTTGACGTTTAAAAAAAGTATATGTGTTTGTGTATTCATAAGTATATGATATTCTTCTTTGACCATTGGATATAGAATAATTCACCATTACGAGCCTGTCTAAGAAGATTGGATTTTATATTTTGATAGGCTTTATCTATATCGTAATCAATACATCTTTTATCACTTTCCCACTTTTCATCAGAAGCCTGTTGTGGTGTCAAAGTATTTTCTTGAAGTTCTGCTTTAAATCCAGTTAGATTAGGATTATTGACAGGCTTTTCTTCAATATTTTTTTGAACTGGTTGTGTATTCGTATTATTCAAAAATCCGTTTCCATTATTTGTATTCTTGCCTTGCGAATTATTATTTGAACAAGCCCAAACCACAAATAATGCTACTGCTATTACAATAATCAATAACCAAGGACAATATGCAATTATTGCCATTATACCAAATACAAGTACGGCTCCTCCTACAAATTTTAATATAGCAATCAACAAGGAAGAATCTCCATAAAATAGCACTCCTATGATTGCTATAAATACAAAAAATAAAAATGCCATATATTATTCCTCCATTTTTAATTTCTGTTTAAACATTAAAGAACTGCTCATTTTTCAAATTCAACCACAATGTATCGAAATTTCATTCCTTTTATATATTACATCTTTACATTGTTTTTAGTTTTGCTTGCAATTCAGCAATTTGAGCCTCTATTGCCAATTTTTCTGCATTTGTTTTTTCATATTCTGCATCTGGTATCCATTCCATGATTTCAGATGGTTGGACTTGCAGATATTCGCAGACTTTATTTAACGTGTCCGTTGACATTGTTCTGTTTTTTGTAAATTTAGCCGTCATAGACGGACTCAAATTTAGCGCCCTTTGCAAGTCAATATACTTCATTCCCTTTGCTGCTAAATAATCATCCAACTTGCCGTAAACTATCACTTCTTATACCTCCATTTTTTTATAGTTATATTTTAACATAGCTTTCTTGATATGTAAATTTATACTAACATAAAAAAAGACACCACTACCTGCACTTACGTAAGTAATGATGCCCTTTTTATTTTCCAAGTTCTTCTTCCATAATATCTCTAATCGCTTTTATATCCGTAAAAGTCAATTTTATTCCCCGATTATACATAGCCAATACTTCATTCAAATTTTCCACAAGTACCTTATCCAGCTTTTTATGTATTGTCACAGGTTGTTCCTGAATTGTATGAACATGGTCAAAATATTTTTCAATAACAGGAAACGTATTCTGTATCAGAAAAGCGTTTTCTTTTCCTGCAAATAACCCAATCACTATCGTATTGCATTTACCATATCGCTTCTTTTTCTTTTCAATGATTCCCTTGTATTTCTCAGCTTGCGAGCTGATTGGTATCATCCAATACAACTTAGGATTCTTTCTATCCTGAATTGCATAGTAGTGAGGACGATAGTTCCCCTGTTCCTTATTACTCATCAAATATTTATCCTGAACCAAGTCAAAAAATTCATCCTTGATATGATACGAATATCCCTGCTGTATCTTCATAAATAACCTTTCCTATGTGATAAAATTCCCCACCAGTTACCTGATGGGGAACATTTACGAACTATACTATTTTTATCCCACCTGTATAGCAAGTGGCTTCATTTACGAACTGAATTATTTATACCCCGCACCATCAGCAAGCGGCAAACATTTACTTCTAACCTTAGTATATACAGTTTCTCTGAATTTAGCAACCTGTTTTTCAAGTTCAGAAATATTTTTTTACTATATCATGGCTCATCATTTGTCGTAACTTAGTCGTAAAATACAAATTCACGCCTATTAAACCGCTTGAAAACGCCCTGTTTTCGGCATTTTATTTGTCAAGTGACTTCATTGTCGGGAACAGCAGTACATCGCGGATCGCCGGTGAATTTGTCATCATCATGACCATACGGTCGATTCCGAATCCGATTCCACCTGTTGGCGGCATACCATGGCTCAGTGCATTTAAGAAATCCTCATCGGTATGGTTTGCTTCCTCGTCTCCGGCTGCAAACAGTTCTTCCTGTGCAGCAAAACGTTCTCTCTGATCGATCGGATCATTTAACTCAGAGTATGCGTTTGCCATTTCCCATCCGTTCATGAAGAACTCGAAACGCTCTACATAATCCGGATTCTCCGGTTTTTTCTTGGTAAGCGGAGAAATCTCGATCGGGTGATCCATGATGAAGGTCGGCTGAAGCAGATGTTCCTCTACGAACTCTTCGAAGAAGAGATTTAAGATATCTCCCTTCTTATGTCTCTCTTCGTATACCACATGATGCTCGTCCGCCGCTTTTCTTGCTTCCTCTAAAGTGTGGATCTCGTTAAAGTCCACGTTCGCGTATTTCTTAACCGCATCGATCATGGTCAGACGCTCGAACGGCTTGGAGAGGTCGATCTCGAGATCCCCATAATGGAGCACCTCAGATCCGGTCACTTCTTTTGCTACATGACGGTACAGTCTCTCAGTGAGATCCATCATGCCATGATAGTCGGTGTATGCCTGATAAAGCTCCATCAGTGTAAATTCCGGGTTATGTCTGGTATCCAGTCCCTCATTACGGAATACACGTCCGATCTCATAGACACGCTCCATGCCGCCGACGATCAGTCTCTTTAAATACAATTCCAGAGAAATACGAAGATGCAGATCCTCATCCAGCGCATTGAAGTGGGTGTTGAACGGTCTTGCAGCCGCACCGCCCGCATTCTGTACGAGCATCGGAGTCTCTACTTCCATGAATCCCTCACCATCCAGGTAATGACGGATACTGCTGATGACTTTGGAACGTTTTACGAAGGTCTCTTTCACATCCTGATTCATGATAAGATCCACATAACGCTGACGATAACGCATATCGGTATTGGTCAGTCCATGGAACTTCTCCGGAAGAATATTCAGACTCTTCGCAAGCAGTGTGACCTCTGACGCATGGATAGAGATTTCACCGGTCTTGGTCTTAAACACTTCTCCCCTGACGCCGATAATATCGCCCACATCATATTTCTTGAAATCCTTATAGGACTCTTCACCAATGCTGTCTCTTGCGACATATGCCTGGATGCTGCCTTTTAAATCCTGCACATTGCAGAAAGAAGCCTTTCCCATCACACGCTTGAACATCATACGACCGGCAACGGAAACGGTTTTGCCTTCCAGTTCCTCGTAATTATCCTTAACATCTGTGCTGTGATGTGTCACATCATATTTTGTGATCTGAAACGGATCTTTGCCATTTTCCTGAAACTCTTTTAATTTATCCTGACGCACCTTGATCAGCTGATTCATATCCTGTTCCTGTACGTTCTTTTGTTCCGCCATCTTCATTCTCCTTCATTTTTATTTTCCAGCCACGGATTTTTGATCCTGTCATGAAATCAGCTTCTGCCTACGGGATCTTTCCGGCTGCCTTCTAGTTTGAACGCTGGATCTCCAGTACCTTGTACTCCAGTTCGCCTACATGCGTCTCAACCTTTACGATATCGCCGACTTTTGCTCCGAGCAGTGCCTTGCCGACCGGAGACTCATTGGAGATCTTGCCCTTTAAGCTGTTTGCCTCGGTGGAACCGACGATCTTGTATTCCAGTTCCTCGTTTTCTTCCACATCAAGGATCTTTACCTTACATCCGATACTGATCTTGTCAAGCTCTACTTCTTCCTCAACAACGACTTCTGCATTTTTTAAGATCTTCTCGATATCCTCGATACGTGCTTCGATGTCGCGCTGTTCATCCTTTGCTGCATCGTACTCTGCATTCTCGGACAAGTCGCCCTGTTCTCTGGCTTCCTTGATCTTCTGTGCTACTTCTTTTCTTCTGACTACCTTTAAATTCTGTAATTCTTCTTCCAGTTTCTGCAGTCCCTGATAGGTCAAAATATTTTTCTTATCCATGCTCGCTTTCTGTCCTTCCTGTTTCTTCTTTCTATTTTTCCGAAAATCCCGCAAAAACATCCTCGGAATTCCCGCTTTTTTCTCTTCGGTCTAGTCCTTTAACAATCACAGTATTATACCCGATAGGCACCAGAATGTCAAGGTTTTCGCCCTTTTGCCAGGGTATTTTATAGATCGGAATATAACAGAATCCATCTGTTTTTTCCGCCGTGCAAAAATGCCCATGCTGTTCAAAATCCAAAATTACATTTCCGGAAAATGAAAACGGCACTTCCGCGCGTATCTTCTGCTTTTCCAGTATTGAGACCATAAGTCCGTTTTCCTCTTCCATGCGTGCCGCATAAGAAGCAAACAGTTCCGGGCGGTCTGTGATGATCGTAAGAACGTTTAAATCCCGTTCCAGCTCATAGAGAACAGTAAAAATATCCTCTTCCATCAAAAACAGCTCCGGCTTTTCCTCATCAATACACACCGGTGCAAAATTCCGGTAGCTTATATTCCGCTGTCTCAGGACCTGATCTATGATATTCCGAAACTGCGGCAGATACGGATTTTCTGCCCACGCCTGCTCCTGCTGTTCCCCGGACGTCTTATTGTCTGCATTCCGACCGCTTTTTCGCCGTCGCCTTTTTAAAAATGCAAAAAATGCCTGAAGAATCCTTTTTCTTTTTTCACGGGAGTGCGGCTGTCCGCGGTCTGTTTCCATAACGCACCTGGTTTAAGCATTTTTTTCATTATATGTCAAAAAGCGCCCGAATAATTCCTCAAGCTGTTCATAACTTTCCACTTCGTTGATGGCGCTACGCAGACGTGCCGCATTCGGATATCCTGCCGTATACCAGGCTGCATGTTTGCGGATCTCGCGTATTCCGGTATAATCACCCTTGAACGCAAGCTGCATTTTTGCATGGCGCAGCATCATCTGTACCATCTCCTCCGCCGTCGGCTTCGGCAGATGCTCTCCGGTCTTAAAATAGTGCCGGATCTGTGCAAAGATCCATGGATTTCCCTGTGCACCGCGCGCGATCATAAATCCGTCGCACCCGGTCTGTTTCTCCATACGGATCGCATCCTCGGGCGTCAGAATATCACCGTTTCCGATCACCGGAATTTTAACCGCCTCTTTGACCTGTCTTATGATATCCCAGTCCGCCTTCCCAGAATAATACTGCTCTCTGGTTCGTCCATGCACGGCGACTGCGGCTGCCCCGCTCGCCTCCGCCACCTTTGCCATCTCCACTGCATTTACATGCGCATCATCAAAGCCTTTTCGTATCTTGACTGTGACCGGCTTTTGAATCGCGTGCACCGTTTTTTCGATGATCTTTCCGGCAAGCACAGGATTTTTCATGAGTGCGGAGCCATCACCGTTATTTACGACTTTTGGCACCGGACAGCCCATATTGATATCTAAAATATCAAAGGGCCGTTCCTCGATTTTCTTTGCCATCTCGCTCATGATATCCGGATCGGAACCAAAAAGCTGCAGCGATACAGGATGCTCCCGCTCATCAATTGCAAGAAGCTGCTCTGTATTTTTATTATTGTAATAGATGCCCTTTGCACTGACCATTTCCATGCACAAAAGTCCTGCGCCCTGCTCTTTGCAGAGCAGACGAAATGGCAGGTCAGTTACCCCTGCCATTGGTCCGAGCACCAGATTGTTCTCTAACGTCACATTTCCGATCTGTAATGTTTTCATACTACCTTCCGCCGTCCGTCTGTTCTTTTTTCTGTCTTTCGTATATAAAACGCATGCCCTGCAACGTCAGGTTTGCGTCATAGATATCAATGCTTTTTGTTTCTTTTGCGATAATCTTTCCAAGGCCTCCGGTCGCAACTACTTTGATGCCGGAAAGACAGGCTTCACGTTTCATATGCTCCACAATATACTCCGTCTGCCCGATCTGACCGTACACCAGCCCGGCCTGGATACTGCTGATGGTCTCTCTGCCGAGGATCGATGCCGGTTTCTTGATCTCGATCTCCGGAAGCTTTGCCGTTCCCTGGGAAAGTGCCTTCGCTGACACACGGATTCCAGGTGAGATTACGCCAGCAAGGAATACACCATCTGCATCCACCAGATCGTAGGTTGTCGCCGTCCCGAAATCGATGACGATGACCGGTCCGCCATATAACTCATATGCACCGACCGCATCCACGATACGATCCGCGCCGAGCTGTCTTGGATTTTCCGTTGCGATGGAAAGCCCCGTGGTGATGCCAGGTTCGATCACGATCGGTGTGACATTGAAATACTTGATCACGGCACTGGTCAGCGAATGCATGATATCCGGCACGACTGATGAGAATATCGCACTGTCGATCGCATTTGGGCTTATTCCATTATTTGCAAGGAGACCGCGGATCTCTGTTCCATACTCATCGGAAGTCCGCGGAAGCTTAGTCGTCATACGGAACGTTGCCACCATCCGCTCCCGTTCAAATGCACCAAGCGTGATATTGCTATTTCCCACATCCACTGCTAACAGCATATCTATTCCTCCTTCAGTCCTTCGCCCAGGAAAATTACCCTGTAGTACATCTCAAGCGCCTCAAGCAGCTCCTGTTTTTCATTCCGAAGCTGTTTGATCTTCAATACACTTCCGATCTCGTCATAGAGCAGGTCGCCTTCTTCAACTTCCGTGCGGAATTCCAGATTACCCTCCGCATCAAAAACAAGCTGAAGCGTTCCACCCACGTCCTCTGTAAACAGCACGCACATGATCTGCAATTCTTCTTTTATGGCCTCCGGAAGTCTGGAAAAATCGCGGTTTAAATAAAATTTTTTCGTATAGGAACTGGAACCGCATAATACTACTTCATTCTGAAACATTGTAACCTTACCTCAATCTGTCTTATCTGTTATCCTTTGTCGCTTATATGCCAAAACTATACATATCCGTATACGCCCCGCACAGACACCTCTCCGGCAGACACAAGGCGTCTTGCCTCCCAGGTATCCACAATGAGCTCTCCACGGTCGGTAATGCCCATTGCCTTTCCCTCATACGGCTCTCTTGGATCGAGCACGCACACTTTCTGTCCCCGGTTGACCAGATAGCTGTCATACTCCTTCACCAGTTTACTCAGATCCTGTGTTTTTTCATAAAGCTCATAATAAGCCTCAAATTCTTCCCATATCTTTTCAATCAGCATGGCACGGTTTATCCGTTTTCCACTCTCAAGATAAATCGATGTCGCCACATCTTTGATCTCCTCCGGGAAATCCTCATTGCTCACATTGATCCCGATTCCGATCACAATGTAGTTTACATAATCCATCTGCGCGCTCATTTCCGTCAGAATGCCGCAGACTTTTTTGCCATGTACAATGATATCATTTGGCCATTTGATCTGCACCGGAAGCTCCACCATATGTTCCATGCCCTTCGCAACGGCCAGGGCTGCAACCAGTGTGAGCATGGAGGCATTCTGCGGTTCAATCTCCGGTTTCAGCAGAAGCGTCATGAAAATTCCGGTTCCCGCCGGTGACTCAAAGCTTCTGCCGCGTCTGCCCCTGCCGTTTTCCTGCTTGTCCGCAACAACGAGCGTGCCATTTGGTGCATCACCCTCTCCAAGACTCTTTGCCTGGGTATTGGTGGAATCTGTCACATCAAAATAGCAGATCTCCGTCCCCACCCACTTTGTCTTGCGGATGCTGACCAGCTCATTTTTACTTAAGATATCCGGCGTTTTTACGAGCCGGTATCCCTTGTTCTGCACCGACTCGATCTCATAGCCTTCTTTTTTCAACTGATTCATCGCTTTCCAGACGGCTGTGCGTGAAACGCCAAAATGCTCACAGAGCTCCTGACCGGACACATAGCCGTCCGTATCTTTCAATATCGTTAATATCTCTGCTTTCATACTTAACCCCCGACTTTTCTTTTCCTCCGGGTTTTCAAACAATGCTTATGCCAGTGTTGCATACATAACTGCTTTGATCGTATGCATACGGTTCTCGGCCTCGTCAAATACAACAGATTTCCCAGACTCAAAGACTTCGTCTGTCACTTCAAGTTCGGAAAAGCCGAATTTTTCATAGACCTGTTTTCCAATCTTGGTCTTTAAATCATGGAATGCCGGGAGACAATGCATGAAAATTGCCTGCTCACCCGCAATATCCATCAGCTTTTTATTTACCTGATACGGCATCAGGTCTTTTAAACGCTCTTCCCAGATCTCATCCGGCTCACCCATGGACACCCAGACATCCGTGTAGATGACGTCTGCTCCCTTAACCGCTTCCACATCCTCAGAGAGGGTAATGCTTCCACCGTTTTCTGCTGCCACTTTTTTGCAGTAATCCACCAGTTCCTGCTCCGGAAAATACTTTTTGGATGTACATGCCACAAAATCCATACCAAGCTTTGCGCAGGTCACCATCAGGGAATTTCCCATGTTGTAACGCGCATCCCCCATGTATGCAAGTTTTACACCTTTGATACGTCCCAAATGCTCACGGATCGTAAGCACATCGGCTAACATCTGTGTCGGATGAAACTCATTGGTCAGTCCGTTCCACACCGGAACCCCTGCATATTTTGCAAGCTCTTCGACGATCTCCTGTCCAAATCCGCGGTACTCGATACCGTCAAACATCCTTCCAAGGACACGCGCGGTATCCGCAATGCTCTCCTTTTTTCCGATCTGGGAACCGGACGGGTCCAGATATGTCACGTGCATACCAAGATCATGTGCTGCCACTTCAAAAGAGCAGCGGGTTCTCGTACTGGTCTTTTCAAAGATCAGCGCAATATTCTTGCCGGTCAGCACATCATGTGCAATGCCTTTTTTCTTTTTGTCCTTTAAATCTGCTGCAAGATCTACCATGTAAAGGATTTCCTCCGGGGTAAAATCTTTCAGTTTTAAAAAGTTACGTCCTTTTAAATCCATTTTCCTGCTTCCTTTCTATGTATGCCATTACAACAATCGGGCTGTCAAACCTGTCGACAGCCCGTTCTATTTCTTCTACCCGCGAAATGCTTCTTTAGCTCTCTTTCGCCACTTCCACAACGGATTTTGCAAGTCCTGCGATTCCCTGAATCTCGGATGGAATAATGATCTTGGTTGCTTTTCCGTCTGCCGCCTTGGCAAATGCCTCAATACTCTTTAACTGCAGTACGTTTGCATCCGGACCGGCCTCTTTTAAGTAACGGAGTCCGTCTGCGTTTGCCTGCTGGATCTTTAAGATGGCCTGAGCCTGACCTTCTGCCTCACGCATGGTCGCTTCCTTCTTTGCCTCTGCACGTAAGATCGCAGCCTGCTTTTCAGCTTCTGCCTCAAGGATTGCAGACTCCTTTTTACCTTCTGCAACAAGGATCGTAGATTTCTTTTCACCTTCTGCTCTGGTAACAGCCTCACGTCTCTCACGCTCTGCCTTCATCTGTTTTTCCATGGCATCCTGGATCGCCTTCGGCGGAATGATGTTCTTTAATTCCACACGGTTTACCTTGATACCCCATGGATCTGTCGCAACATCCAAAGATGCACGCATCTTGGTGTTGATGGTCTCTCTTGAAGTCAGTGTCTCATCCAGTTCGAGATCACCGATGATATTACGCAGTGTCGTCGCAGTCAGATTTTCGATCGCCATGATCGGGTTCTCCACACCATACGTAAACAGCTTCGGATCTGTAATCTGAAAATATACGACGGTATCGATCTGCATCGTAACATTATCTTTTGTAATAACCGGCTGTGGCGGGAAATCCACTACCTGTTCTTTTAAGATCACTTTTCTTGCAACACGGTCCAGAAACGGAACCTTGAAATGAAGACCCACGCCCCATGTCGCCAGATATCCTCCGAGACGTTCCACGACCATTGCATGCGCCTGCGGTACGATTTTAATGCAATTCACTAAGATAATTAACACAACTGCCAGAAGAACTACCAATGCAATTACTGCACCCATCTGTAACTACCTCCCTGATTTTTGTTCAATATATGTCTTATCAATAAAAACATCTTACTATATTTCATTTGAGAATACAACAAAAATTCCAAAAGAAAAAGACCATATCTCCCGGGCAGTCCTGCCACCCGAAAAATATGATCTGTTTTATTCTGTTTCTTTATACCAAAAATCCGTTTCTTTAGAAAAATACGTGATTTCCGATCACAACACCTGCGCGACCGGAGCTTGCACGACGGAAAGATACACATCCGCCTGTATTGTCACTTCCGCCTATCGCTTCCTGTGCCGCCTGCATACAGCTTCCGCTGACGCCGCCTGAAATAACGCCCGCCACACTGGATGCTGTTGTGAACTGACCGCCCTGATAGATAACTCCGGAAATTGAATTCGGATAGCTTCCGCTTCTCACACGGTTCATAACAACCGCTCCGACTGCCACCTTTCCTTCGTAGCACTCAGATCCTGCCTCTAACTGGATCAGCGCTGCAAGGAGTGTCACATCATCTGCAGAAGCAGATACAGCAGCCTTCTGCGTGGTCTCCACGCTGCTGCTCTCATTTGCCTTCTTTTCAGCTTCTGCCGCGGCCGCCGCACGTTCTTCCTCGATGGAGATCGCATCTCCCACCGAAATATCAATGGAAACATACGGTGCTGCCACATAAGCCAGCTTATCATCGTATTCTACAGCTACCCAGCCATCGGTGCTTGCCGCATCGGTATCCACCGTAAGCACCTGACCTTCGTATACTGCGTCAATCACAGTTGCATTCTCATTCGGCTCCGTTCTCAGACGAAGTCCCCCGGTCATGACCGTTGCTTCTGTCTGGCAGTCCTGCTTTGCCAGTGTATATGCATCCAGTCCGAATGCACAATATGAATTTAATACATATCCGTCTACCGAACCGGATCTTACATGTGTCCAGGCATCGCCCTGCTCCACGATCTCTGCCGCATCGCCTTTGTAAAGCTTGCCGACAACTTCCGCATTCTCATCGCCTGCCGCACGGATATTCAGATATTCGTTCACGCTCGGCATCAGGCGGTTCTGCCATTCTGCCTGCTCCTGCTGCAACTGCTGCGTAACGGCATCTGACTGAATCGCATTTGCGGTATTCTCTACGGTGACTGCCTCGCTGGAAGCATTGCTGTCTGAAGCATCCTGATCTTCCTGTGCCTGCATCTCTGCCGCTGCCTGTTCATCTTCCTGTGTCTGTGTATCCTCAGCCACCGGCGCTGTGTCCACTGCAGTATCTGCATCTGTTTGGACTTCTGCATCCGCTGAAGTTTCATTATCCGCTGAGGTATCTGCATCCGCCGGAGTTTCGGTCTGTGCTGTCACATCGATTGCCGCTGCCCCTGCCACCGGAATTCCCGCATCTGCCGGTAAGGTCTCAGTTAATTCTGTCTGTGCCGCCTCATCCGCGCTGTCTGCTCCGGAAGCTGCAACCACCTGTGCATCGGACTGCTCAACACTGACCTCTGCTTCACCGGTCTCTACCATCGCCATCTGTCTGGTGATACCTGCCACTGCCGCATAACTGTCATTTGCGGCAACAACCGTCTGCGTAGCTGTCACTGTATCTGCGTTCGAAACAACCTGACTTGTAACTGATGTGGTCGTGGTCATTACTACCAGCATTCCTGCCACGATAGAACCCTCAACCACTTTCCTGTTTAAATTCATAGTTCCCTCCATATTTTGCATAGTGCTAAATTATTGAAATAGTATTACACTCATATGATGATTTATGCAATTTTATTACATTTGTTACGAATTTGTTACAAATGCGATTATAGCAAAAAATCCATATTTTGTCAAGTCAGCCCACTTTTTGACCGGAAACATGCGGGTTTTCGCGCTTTTTGCAACCCTGAAAAAAGCCGTTTCACACAGGAAAACTCATAGCAAAAATCTTCATAGCAAAAGAGGAGCCGCCCCGGAAATTTTCCGGAGGCAGCCCCCTCTTTTGTACTGTATTTTTACAACTGAAACAGGATTATTTTAATCTGTTTAACAATGCTTCTCTTGCATCTTCATAACCCGGTTTTCCAAGCAGTGCGAACATGTTCTTTTTGTAGCTTTCAACTCCCGGCTGATTGAACGGGTTGATACCAAGCAGGTATCCGGAAACACCACAGGCAAACTCGAAGAAGTAGAACAGTTCTCCCAAATAGAACTCGTTCTGCTCCGGAATTTTCACCATGAAATTCGGTACATTTCCGTCGGTATGTGCAAGAATAGTTCCGTTCATTGCACTCTTATTTACAAAATCCATAGTCTTTCCAGCCAGATAATTCAAGCCGTCAAGATCAACGTCCTCTTTCTGGATCGTCACTTCACATCTGGATTTTTCCACATTCATAACGGTCTCGAACATAATTCTGGAACCATCCTGAATGAACTGTCCCATAGAATGCAGGTCTGTAGTAAGATCTACAGAAGCCGGGAACAGACCTTTCTGATCCTTTCCTTCACTCTCGCCGTAAAGCTGTTTCCACCACTCAGATACATAGTGAAGGCTTGGCTCATAATTGGCTAAAATTTCTACGGATTTTCCTTTTCTGAGGAGGATGTTGCGCAGTGCTGCATATTTGAGCGCATCGTTATCTTCGAATTTCTGCTCCAATGCAAGCTTTCTTCCCTCTGCTGCACCTTCCATAAGTTTATCGATATCGGCACCGCTTACTGCGATCGGAAGAAGTCCTACTGCAGTAAGAACGGAGAAACGTCCTCCAACGTCATCCGGCACTACGAAAGTCTCATAACCTTCTTCTGTTGCAAGATTCTTTAATGCTCCCTTTGCCTTGTCAGTGGTAGCATAAATTCTCTTTGCAGCTTCTGCCTTGCCATATTTTTTCTCAAGCATTTCCTTGAAAATACGGAATGCGATCGCCGGTTCTGTGGTTGTCCCGGATTTTGAAATAATATTTACGGAGAAATCTCTGTCGCCCACTACATCGATCAGCCCCTGCAGATATGTTCCGCTGATGCTGTTTCCGCAATAGTAGATTTCCGGTGTTTTACGGATTTCTTTGGATACATTGTTGTAAAATCCATGTCTTAAAAATTCAATCGCAGCTCTTGCTCCAAGATAGGAACCACCGATACCGATCACAATGAGGACATCGGAATCGCCCTGGATCTTTTCTGCTGCTTTTTTGATACGTGTAAACTCTTCCTTGTCATAGTCTACCGGAAGATCGAGCCAGCCCAGGAAGTCATTGCCTGCACCAGTTTTGTCGAGAAGCTGTTTTTTGGCATCTTCAACCAATTTGCTCATATAAGTAACTTCTTCATCACGGATGAAGCCAGCTGCTTTTGAGTAGTCAAACGTAATTTTCTCCATGTTTTAACACTCCTTCGTTTATCCTTGCCTTTCGGCTTTTCTTTTCATCGTGTCAATTTTAGCAAAACTGCCGCTATTTATCAAGGGAAAATTTCCTGCAAAACCGCATCAAATACGGCTTCCTGCTCTTTCTTCTCCTTCTGTTTTACCGCCGCCTGATAAGCCTCCCGCTCACGTTTTCTCTCCGTTGCTTTTTCGGCTTCGATCTGTTCCTCCTGATCCATCATCTGCTCGAAATGGAACGTCATGTTTTCGTTTACGGCATCCAGTTTTTTCTGGATTTTTCTGCTCTGACGCAGATACTGCAGCATCGCACCAAAAAGCAGTACACATACCGCCAGGATCAACACTCCGCTGTTCTTTTGTAAAAACTCCAATGTCTGTTCAACATACTGCATGACTGCTACCTCCTTTGCCTTTTCCATTATAAAAAAGCCGGGCGTTTTTGAAAAGTAGGTATGTCCCACTTTTCACCGCATGTTTCGCCCCGGTTTTTCACGCTTCGGGAGGATTTTTTCTTCTTTTGCACCAGCCCCTTTTTTCTGCCATAAAAGCGCCTCCAAAAAGTGCCGCCGCTGTACGCATTTCTTTTTTTATATTTAGATTTTCTTGACTTTTTACCGCAACAGTATAATATAAAAGAGATTTATTTCTATATAATATGTCTGTATAAAATATGTCTGAACAAAATAAATAATTAAGAAAGAAAAAGAAGGTATCGCTATGAAAAAAATCGTTCTGACCGGCGGGGGAACCGCAGGACACGTTACCCCAAACATTGCTCTGCTCCCGAAATTAAAAGAAAGCGGCTATGAGATCAGCTACATCGGTTCCTATACCGGCATGGAAAAGCAGCTGATCGAAGAACAGAATATTCCGTATTACGGCATTTCATCCGGAAAGTTGCGGCGCTATTTTGATATCAAAAACTTTTCCGATCCGTTTAAGGTCTTAAAGGGCTTCGGTCAGGCGGTCGGCCTGCTTCGGAAATTAAAACCGGATGTTGTATTTTCCAAGGGCGGATTTGTCTCCGTTCCTGTTATCCTGGCAGCCCGCTTTCTTCATATTCCTGCCATCATCCATGAATCGGATCTTACTCCGGGTCTTGCCAACAAGATCGCCATTCCGGCCGCGTATAAAATCTGCTGTAATTTTCCGGAGACCATTCCGTATCTGCCACAGGGCAAGGCTGTGTTATCCGGCTCACCGATCCGTCAGGAGCTGCTCACCGGAAACCGGCTTTCAGCACTTACCCTCTGTAATTTCACCGCAGAAAAACCGGTCATTTTAGCTGTCGGTGGAAGCTCCGGCTCCAAGGTTTTAAACAATGCACTGCGTGCTGTTCTGCCAAAGCTGCTCAAAAATTATCAGATCATTCATCTGTGTGGAAAAGGCAATCTGGATGCGTCCCTCGGAAGCACTACCGGATACGCACAGTTTGAATATGCAAAATCCGAGCTCAGCGATATGTTTGCACTCGCCGATATCGTAATTTCAAGAGCCGGCGCCAATTCTATCTGCGAACTGCTTGCGCTGCACAAGCCGAACATCTTAATCCCACTTTCCGCAAGTGCCAGCCGGGGTGATCAGATCTTAAATGCAAAATCTTTTGAGAAACAGGGCTTCAGCTATGTTCTGGAAGAAGAAAATCTTACCTCTGATACTCTGCTTGATGCAGTAAATCATGTGGAGGCAAACAAACAGTCCTATATCAACGCCATGCAAAAGAGCAAACAGCTCGACTCCATCGACACGATCATCGGACTGATTGAAGAAGCCGCCGCTTCAAAAGCCAGGAAATAGTCCTTCGCAAAAAACCGAATAAAAAGCCCGCAGGAGAAGTTGTGCCATCACACTGACACACGCCTTCTCCTGTGGGCTTTTTATTATATTTCTGCCATTTTTTTATATTTTTACTTCCGCATCATATTCTATATCCACGTCATATTTCTATATACGCTTTTTACATTTTCACGGTATCCAGGATTTTCTTCATCTCATCATCTGAAAATTCTTCATGATTCCACTGTATGATATCGTCATTTTTCGCGCCCTTATAACGCGGGATCACGTGAACATGAAAATGAAATACCGTCTGGCCTGCCGTCTCCTCGTTATTTTGCAGCACATTTACACCATCACAGTGAAGCACCTCTTTCATATGGATGGCCAGCTTTTTTGCCAGCTTCATAGCCTTCGCCGCCACATCCTCGTCAATCTCATAGAGGTTTGCATAATGCTGTTTCGGCAAAATCAGGGAATGTCCCTTTGTTGCCGGACTGGCATCTAAGATCACACGAAAATCTTCATCCTCATACACCGTATTGGTCGGGATATCCCCATTTGCAAGTTTACAGAAAATACAGTTTTCATCTTTCATTTTTCTACATCTCCTTCTATTTTTGTCGATTTTTATTGATTATTTTTCATTGAATTTCCGTAAAAGTAGTGCTACACTTTTAGGCATATTTCAAATCGTAGAACACTTTCCGGAGGTCTTCTTAATGCTGACAACACTCGATTATATGAAAATTTTTCATGAAACCAAAAATTCAGTCACTCTGATCAACAGTTCGCTCCAACTGATTGAAAAGGAACATCCCGATATGAAAGGCTATTCTCTGTGGAACGATACTATGCAGGAACTTTCTTATCTGAAGAACCTGATCGCCGAGCTCTCACAGAGCCGCACCGGTTACCCGCTAAATCTCGCTTCTGTAAACATCTCTCACTTTATTCAGGAAATCCTTGATGCAATCCGCAATCTGTCTTTCTCTCAGAATTTTGTCTGCAAAACGACAATCGAAAAAAATCTTCCTGCAATTCAGATGGACTCCCTGCGCATCAAACAGGCGATGATCAACCTTTTAAAAAATTCCTACGAAGCTATGGGCGAAACCGGCACGGTCTTTTTGAATGTTTTCCGTAAGGACAATTTCATTCAGATAGATATCACTGATTTTGGCGGCGGCATTCCGGAGACAACCTCCTCCAATCTCTTTGATATCTTTACCACTTCCAAAGAATACGGCACCGGACTCGGTCTTCCGATCGCACAGCAGATCATAGAGGAACACTCCGGTAAACTGCTTTACGAATCCCGTCCGGGTGATGGATGCACTTTTTCCATCCTGCTTCCAGTTTGCACCGATCACTAGGTTTTATTCAAAAATAAAAATTTCATCCAGCGTGCGAAGCGTCTTAAAATTTCCCTTTGCCGTCATATCTCCCGTCATAAACGCTCCCTGGAAAGTAGAACGGCCGGCAAGAATATGATCCATGACCTCCGAGGTCATTTTTGCGGTCACATCTGCCTCCTCCATATCCGCCTCTTCCCTGGCCTTATATTCACAGGAGAGCTCCCCTCCCTGAATTTTTAAGACAAGTGGCTGATTCTTTCCCTCAATGTCGAACCGGTATACCACGTTCAGATCATCTTTTTTTACATAATGGGATTCCAGCTTTACAATATAATCACGGGAATCTTCTCCCCTGGTCTGTCCCAGCATATCCTTGAACATGGACGCCAGTTCCTCAATATCCTCTTTTTGCTTTTTCACATAGGTATCATCCGCAACATACTTGGACAACTGCTCTGTCTCCTGCGGTGTCAGTTCCATCTGCTGTGTACGGAGCACGGAACGTGTCACTGCCTGATTGCTGGTCGGCAGTCCTTTGACCTTCTGTGAGATCGTACGGTAGAGATTTTCCGCCTTCTTCTCAATAATGGACGAATATTCTTCATTCATCTCAAAAGAAACCAGATCTTCCACATAAGCGCAGATCCCATTGCACGGAAGTCCCCCTAAAATATCCCATGCATTTGACAGTGTAACCTCCGCCTCCCGTTCGCCGTATGTGGTTGACATAACTACCGGCTGCATATACATATTCTGCAGCTTTTCCTTATCACCGTACAGCCAGCAGGCATCCAGAAACTGCTGCATATATCCCCCGATCCCAAGCCACTCGACTGTCGTTGCCAGAATGATGCCATCCGCATCCTTAAACGTCTGCGGCAATGTCGAAATACTGTTCTTATACTCATGTATGTCATAGCGCTCTACCGTCACGCGAAGCTCCTGGAGCACCTCCTGCATTTTATTTATCACATAAAGTGTCGGATCATCCAATAGTCCCCGTCCACCATAGTAAATATTGACTTTCATTTCTTGTCCTCTTTCCTGCTTATTCAAAAATATCTATACCCAGTATATAAATTTTCAGCGCTAAAATCAATCTTTTCTCGGATTTCTCCGATAAAACAACGCTGACAGGACAAATCCAACGAAAAGACCTCCGATGTGACACCAGTTATCCACACCGGCCGTGGTAAATCCATAATACAGACAAAGCGCAATCATAAGGATGAGCCCACGTGTGGTTAACGTCCCAATCCTTCCGCGGTTACGGATCACAAGAAAGAGCAGTGCGCCGATCACACCGAAAATTGCGCCGGATGCGCCGGCCGAAACTGCCATATCCCCGGTTCTTAACATATGTTCCATGGAAAGCAGGCTGCCGCCAAGCCCGGAAAACAGATAGATCAGCAGATATTTCACCTTCCCTAACTCTAGTTCCAGCCGGTCTCCGGTAAAGAACAGTACGATCATATTATTGACCAGATGTTGGAATCCAATGTGTAAAAACATACAGGTAAACAGCCTGTACCACTCATGAAGGGAAATAACTAAAAGCGGATACATCGCTCCATGCTCCAGCAGATACTGGGCATCCTCCGTATTTCCAAACAATTCCATTATAATCCACACAAGGATATTGACCGCTACCAGTGTCGTATTCACCCAGGTCACCTTTCGCCAGTTGAGCTTTAACGCCCGTCTCTTTTCATTCTGTGAAACATCCGATGCCGTCAATGTCTGCTCCAGCAGCTTCTGCAGCTTTTGATTCAACCCGTAAAAATCCCCCGGCTGGTTCTCATAAATGATAAGTCTTCTGGTATTCGTCTCCACAAGCCAGATCCCGCGCATTTCATTACAGAGCATCCGGTATTTCTCCACATTTTCCGTGATGGCAAGACATAAAATATCTACCTGATACACCGGCATCTCCTCCGTGATCCCAGGCACTCTGCCATGTGACAGAAAGAACAGTTCCCGGATATGCTCCTTCATACTGGCGCAGACTGCTGCATTCATCTGAAACGCAACATGATCCAGAAGTCCCAGAATGATCCGTACCGTTCCATCGTGATATTTATAATAAACTCCGGCCTCTTCCGGCTGCACTTTTAAAAAGCGGTAGCCTTCCGCCTTTAACATCTGATCGATTTCCGCTATCAAAAAAGCACCTCTTCTCTTTTTAATACCAGAAACAATAGCACTTCTGTTTTTTCATGTCAACTGAAAAATGCAGCCAGACTTATTAAGTCCGACTGCAAATAATTTATACTTTTTTATTTATTCACAATATTAATTGGAGCGCCACTTAAGTATCCATATACATTATCAAATACAATTCCTGCTCTCCGAATCATAGACTCTTCTGAAATAAATGCCTGATGCGGCGTAAGCAGGGTATTCTTTGCATGAAGAAGCGGATACTCTGCCGGCAACGGCGGTTCCTCATCATATACATCCACACATGCAAAACCCAGTTTATTCTCATTTAATGCTTTTGCTAACGCAGCATTATCTACAATAGGGCCTCTTGCACAATTAATAAATACAGCATCTTGCTTCATTTTCGCAATCTTATCTGCTGACAAAAATCCCCTTGTTTCCTCATTCAATGGAAGATTTAGTGAAATGATATCGCTGTCTGTCAGCACCTCGTCTAACGTTTTATACTCTATTCCGCTGTCTATTGCCTTTTTTGATTGGCTTCTATTGTAGGCAATAATCTTTGCGCCAAATGCCTGAAACAGTTCTGCACAGCGCATTCCAATCTGTCCAAGTCCAATAATCCCAACTGTTCTTCCACAGATTTCTCTTCCTCCAATTCCAGCACTGGTTCCTCCATTACGCACTCTGTCATCCGCCTCATTAACATTTCTAAGTGCCGCAACTGCCATCCCAAGCACCAATTCTGCCACTGTTTCATTCGAATAGCCTGCTGCATTACAGATCATGATTCCCCGGGCTTTACAAGCAGCCTGATCAACATGATCTACCCCTGTAAATGCCACTGCTATCATCTTAAGGTTTACTGCTGCTTCAATGACTTCCGCCGGATATGGATTGTTGGCAATCATAACAATATCACTGTCTACACTTCTGCGCTTCAATTCCTCAACATCTGTCGTCTTATCCTTATAATAGACAAAAGTATGCCCCATTTCTTTCATTCTGGCTGCCAGATTCTCTATCACATCATCTGAAACCCCTAACGGTTCCAATAAACTGATTTTCATCTTGTTCTCCTTTTCTTTTACATCACTCAAGTACTTTTTTCTCATTTGCCAGTCTAAGCAGCGTATTAGTCAGCACATCCGCCCCCTGCGCAATGAAAGAAAAATCCGTCCATTCTTTTGGACTATGGCTAATCCCTTCTTTGCTCGGCACAAAGATCATAGCCGTCGGTGCAAAACGTCCGACAAATAGTGAATCGTGAAATGGTCCGCTTATCATTCTCATGTATGGAAGATTTAACTCCTTGCATCCATCTTCCAGCATCTCAAGTATTGTCTCATTGGAGATAAGCGGTTCATCATTATTTTGTTCTTTTATGGAAACTGTAACTCCACGGGATGCTGCGATTTTTTCAAATTCTGCCTTGAATTTCTCAATTGTATCAAGCTTTGTTTCCATTGTACAATCACGAATATCCACCGTAAATATACATTTTCCCGGAATTACATTTACTGCATCCGGCACTACCTTAACGCTTCCAACAGTCGCCGTATTGAACACACTTTGGCATTCTTTTGCAATACGCTCCAATGCCAAAGCCATTTCACATGCTGCCGCATACGCATCACGTCTCTCATCCATATCAGTTCCTCCTGCATGCGACTGTACACCAGTTACTTCAACCAAATAATCCGATGGAGCACAGATATTCGTAACAAGCCCAATCGGAATACCTGCTTTCTCCAAACGGTTATTCTGCTCGATATGAAGTTCAACCGAAGCATATACGTCTCCTTTTTTTCTTTGGATTTCTTCAAATCTGTCCAGATCATAATTTAATTCTTTTAATTTCTCATACAAAGACCGTCCATCCAGATCATAAATATATTTTGTATCCTCCAATGTCATATCACCTGACATCGCCCGGCTTCCCAGACATCCTAACCGGTATCTGGTCGGTTCTTCTGAGGTATATGCAATCACTATAATATCACGCTCATGTCGCCTTTTACTTTTTTGGATCAGCCGGGCTGCTTCCATCCCACAGACCACGCCTGCCATTCCATCAAATTTTCCCGCGTTAGGCACAGTATCAATATGTGAACCGGTCCATACCGGAGCTAGCGTGGGATCTTCTCCCTTCAATATTCCATATATATTGCCGATTGCATCCTCCTTGACTTCCAATCCGATTTTTTTCATTTCTTCCTTTACATACTCTCTGTTTTGAAGATCCGGTTTGGTAAATACGATTCTGGTTGTCCCAAATTCAGGTGTTGCATTAAACCGATCCATTCCATCAATCCAGTTTTCAATCTGCTTTTCACTTGCCCGTTCCATCGTTTTTTCACCCTTTTCTGTATCACGGTCCAAAGACCTGATTTTATTACTGTTCTTTTTGCAAACATAACTGCTTGATATCTCATATTGCCTGCATTTGCTTTACAATGTAAAGTCAACCTGCTCTTTACCGTCAACATAAACATTGGCCAGTTTTTCTGCACAAGTTGCAAGAATCCTGCCGTTACGAATCGAATACAACGGTACTGACATTCTGCGAAGTACATCCATTTCATCTTTGCCTGACAAGATCATCAGGTTTGCCGTATTTCCCTCTTTAATTCCATAATCTGTGATTCCCATGGTTACAGCTCCATTTTCTGTAATCAAGTTGAACGAATCATAGATTTCCCGATATCCCGTAAGCAGACACACATGTACGCCCATCTGCAGCACTTCCAACATGCTTCCGGTTCCAAACGGATAACACGGGTCCATAATATCATCTGTTCCCATGCTGACATTGATCCCCTCTGCCATTAATTCCTTGACTCTTGTAATTCCACGACGTTTCGGATATGTGTCTCCTCTTCCCTGCAGCGTAATATTAATCGGTGCATTGCAGATAATATTAATTTTAGAACGCTTCAATAAAGAAAAGAGTTTAAATGTATAGGCATTATTATAAGACCCCATCGCGGTAGTATGACTCGCTGTAACTTTATCATAAAGACCATGCTTGATTGCCAGAGATGCTACGGTCTCCACAAACCGGGACTGCTCATCATCAATTTCATCACAATGAACATCTACCAGCGTATTGTATTTTTTTGCCAGTTTAAAAATTTCCACAAGCGAATTTACACCATCCTCTCTGGTATCTTCAAAATGTGGAATTGCGCCTATCGCATCTGCCCCCATCTGTAACGCTTTTTCCAGATTTTCCAGTGCATGTTCATATTTATAAACGCCAAGCTGTGGAAACGCAACAATCTGAATTGTAATATACTCTTTCAGTTCTTCGCGGAGTTCAAGCAGCGCCTCCAATGAAAACAGTCCTTCCTCATCTGTATTTACATGTGTGCGCACGAACTGAGTTCCATTTGCGATCTGCCACTTAATAACTTTTCTGGCATTTTCTTTTACACTTTCCTTGGTTGCAAAAGTAGCCTGTTCGCCAATAATATCTATCGCCTCAAACAATGTTCCAGACATATTTGGACGGATCACACCACTGGTTCCCACATAATCGAGATGGCAATGTGTATCTACATATGGTGCGCTGACCATATTTCCTCTTGCATCAATGATTTCTTCCTCTGCTTCAGATGTAACTTCTGCCCCGATTTTAGCTATTTTATTATCTTTGATCAAAATATTGACCAAATCCTTTTGTCCTCTTAATTTTGCATTTGTAATTAACATGACACTCCCTCTTTTCCTTCTTTATTTATTATTATCTGCCGACTGATATGCCTGTGCGAACGGTTTTGCCTTTACAAATTTACCCGTTCCTGCAATGCCCGTATATTTTCCACAATCTGCAACCAAATTCCCGCGAAGAAACACCTTTTCCACACGACCAGACTGTTTCATTCCTTCATAAGCATTATAGTCTACTCCCTGTAAACTGTCTTTTACGGAAAATACACCTTCATAATCCGGATCAAAAATCATGATATCTGCATCTGCCCCGATAGAAAGCGATCCTTTCTGCGGATAAATACCATTATTTTTTGCTGGATTTGTACAGCATACCTCCACATATTTCTGTCTGCTGATCTTTCCTGTCGCAACACCGTATGTCCATACTACCTGCATACGATCCTGCATTCCCGGTGCACCATTCGGAATCATCGTAAAATCATCTTTACCTTGCTGTTTGTGCACACTATAATTAAATCCACAATGATCCGAACTTATGGCATTTAATACCCCCTGATTAATTGCATCCCAGAGGGCGTCCAGATCTTCCTGACCGCGAAGCGCCGGAGAACATACATATTTTGCTCCTTCAAATCCCGGTTTTGCCAGATTATCTGTCGTCAATGTCAGATAATGTGTACATGTCTCACCAAAAATCGGGAAACCCTCCAACTGTGCTCTGCGAATCGCCTCAATTGCACCCTCTGTTGTCACATGCACTACATAAAGCGGCGCTCCTGCAAGTTTTGCCAGACTGATTGCCCGTTCTGTTGCCTCTGTTTCAACGATTGGCGGACGGGAAACAGCATGACCGTAAGGCTCTGTCTGTCCTTTTGCAAGACACTGCTTCTGAAGTACGTCAATCATTTCTGCATTTTCACAATGTGTCATGATCGTCACTCCTGCCGGAGCAGCTTTCATCATTGCTTTCAATACGGTATCATCATCACAATGCTGCGGATGTCCCTTGTATGCCATAAATAGTTTACAGGTAGAAATTCCATACTCTGGAAGCTTTTCGATTTCATTGATGATTTCATCTTTTGATTCAAAGACAACGGTATGAAGGTTATAATCACAACAAGCTTTTCCTTCAATCTTTTCCGAAACATAATCATCCACCGAAGCCTTCATTGACTTTCCGATTTCCTGATTTGCGAAATCAATAACCGTTGTCGTTCCTCCTGCAACTGCGCCTGTTGTTGTCTCCCATCCCATAACAACCGCATCTCCAAATTTGAAATTGAAATGTGTATGCTGATCTACTCCGCCCGGCATGACGTATTTTCCCGTCGCATCCACTTCTGTATCTGCCTGAATCGTCAGGTTCTTTCCGATTTCAACTATCTTTCCATTTTCTGCATAAATATCTGCAACAAACTCATCTGAAGCTGTTACTACCGTTCCGTTCTTAACTAATAAAGTTCCCATAATCCATACTCCTTTCAATCTTTTGTCTAAGTTTTCTTTATTTTAACACCCATAATCCTTTATTTCTTTGTACCCGATGCACAAAACGACCCCCTTTTTATGTCACAGAAAATGAAAGTTGCCCCACAAAAGCAAAATCTGTTGAAACCGCATAAAACTTGGGGTAAGGTGAAAAAGTGGAGAAAAAACTCTGCAAAATCACTTCTATATGAATAAAGCAACAGAAAGGAGCACGTCACATATGGAAAATATTACAGTATATAAGAATGCAAAATTACGTCATCAAAACGACCTTGTGGACATTGTCGTAGCCGATGGCTGCTTTAAAAGGATCGGTGTAAATGCAGGAGATCAGTTTCCTGATGCCCCCGTAAAGGATCTAAAAGGGAAACTGACCTGTGAACCTTTTGTGGAATCCCATATTCATCTGGATTATGTATACACTGCCGACCTGCAAAATAAGGCAACAGAAAGCGGCACTTTGTTTGAGGCAATCGATAACTGGAGCGAATCCAAACACACCTTAAGCATCAAAGGCATCAAAGAACGGGCAAAAAAAGCTATTTCCTGCCAGATTCAAAACGGCGTACAGTATGTCCGTACCCATGTTGATGTCTGCGACCCGAATCTGACTGCTTTAAAGGCAATTCTGGAATTAAAGGAAGAATTAAAAGATATAATCTATATTCAGACCATCGCATTTCCCCAGGAAGGCTACTACGCTTACCCAAACGGAGATCAGTTAGTAGAGGAAGCTCTAAAAATGGGAGCTGACGTCGTCGGCGGCATTCCTCATTTTGAATTCACAAGAGAGCAGGGATTACAGTCCATCGAAAAAGGCTTTGCGTTGGCTCAGAAATATGACAGACTGCTGGATTTTCACTGTGATGAAACTGACGATGAACAGTCACGGTTTTCTGAAAAGATTGCAGCAGAAGCTTATTTTTCCGGTCTCAAATCCAGGGCAACCGCAAGTCATACCTGTGCCATGGGCTCCTACAGCAATGCTTACGCCTTTAAAATGATGACAAAATACAAACAGGCAGAAATCAACTTTATCTCCTGTCCAACCGAAAACACATACCTACAGGGCCGATATGATGCCTATCCCAAGCGCAGAGGACTCACAAGAATTGATGAACTCATCAAAAACGGCATCAATGTCAGTCTTGGTCAGGACTCAATTTCCGATCCATGGTATCCGCTTGGAAGTGGGGATATGATACATCAGTTGGATTTTGCCCTGCATCAGTCTCACCGGATGAGTCTTCCTGAAATTGAAACAAGTCTGGATCTGATCACGACAAACGGTGCAAAAACACTGTCTCTTCCTGACACCTATTCGATGAAAGAAGGCAATCCGGCATCCTTTATTGTAATCAATGATGTCAGCGAGTTTGAAGCGATTCGCAACGAAGCCTCTGTCATTTTAAGTGTCCGCAACGGACAGATTCTCATGGAAAAGCAGCCGGAAGCCATCCTTACTATGCCAGAATTTTAAAAGCAAAGGGGGGTGTCGCACTTGCGACACCCCCTTGCTATATCAATTATCAGATTTTGTTTAAAACGCCTGGTATGTGGATCAGCTCCGTATTCACCGGCTCATGATACGCATATTTTTTGCTGTTTTTTAACCCCATTCCAACCAGGGACTCTGCCATTTTTATTCCTGCTCCAATCGGATTTACCACCGGCACTCCTACTTTCTCTGAAATGTGTTCCGAAAACTCTGACATAACACCACATCCTAGCAGTATCACATCTGCCTTATCCTGTTCCACAGCCTCTCTGGCTGCGTTCACAATGATCTTTTCCACTTCTTCCGGATTGGTGAATGAATCCTCCGATGCAATATTGGCGCTCTTATAGGATGCAATCCTGTTTTGCATCCCATAACGTTCCACATCCGCTCTGTACAGATGTGTACTGGTATCACCCACACAGATAACAGATGCCCGTTCTCCTATCATCTGACCGCAGAGCAGACTTGCCTGCCCGATTCCAACGACCGGTTTATCTGTAATCTCCCTGGCTGCCTGAAGCCCAGGATTCCAAAAACACGCAATGACATATGCATCATAGTCTTCTTCCTCCGACCGGATCAGCTCATCCAGCACAGAGACCGATGAAATATTCCATGTAAACATATTATCTACAGAATGCACACCGAAAGAAGGACTGTTGCAGGTCACTTCAGTTCCCGGTGAACAATATTTCTTCGCTCTGGCCAGCATAACTTTTGATATTGCTTCATTAATATCGGGATTTATAATTTTAATTTTCATCTTCTACTCTTCCAGTAATTTTCTAATTTTCAAATAATCTATGATCAGCTCCACACACTGCTGCCTGCCAATCCGTTCACTGTTTAACGTCATATCATAGTTGATCGGGTTTGTCCAACAGCCGCCGCCGGAATAATATTTATAATAATCCGCGCGATACTTATCCGTATGATATATCATACGGTTTGCCTCCTGCTCTGTCACAGACATTTTCTCCATAATGGATTTGACACAAGATGCCCGCGGAGCCTCCACATAAATGCTCACGACATTATCAAATCCTCTTAATACAACATCCGCACACTTTCCAATAATGATGCAGGATTCTGTCTTTGCGAGCTTCCTGATAATGTCCGCCTGAATATTAAAGAGATTTACATCTGACACAAAATGTTTTTCCACCGGAGAAACTACATTGGTGATATCCGGAAAGCCCTGCAGTTTTTTCCGCAAATAACTTCCCGTAAGCTTCTCATCCACTTCTTTGAACAGGCTTTTGTTCAACCCTGTCTGCTCTGATGCCATATCAAGAATCTGACTTTCATAGCATGGAATATCTAACGCCTTTGATAAACGATTGCCAATATCCTTACCACCACTGCCAAATCCACGTGCGATTGTTATTACATAATTTTTCATGAAAACCACCTCCGTACACTGCTTTAAACCTATACCGACAGATACTTCTTGCTTACCTCATCTGTCAGTTCCTCCATTTTCCCCTGGCATACAATCTGCCCTTTTTGCATGATCAGGAAACGTTCTGCTATTCTTTTTGCAAACTTGAGATTCTGCTCCACAACAACTACGCTGAGCCCCATCTCTTTTGAAATCTTATTGATAATACTTGCAATTTCAAAAACGACATTCGGCTGAATTCCTTCCGTCGGCTCATCCAGTAAAAGCACCTTTGGTGCCCCCATCAGACATCTTGCAATTGCGAGCTGCTGCTGCTGACCACCTGAAAGCACTCCACCCGGTCTTCCCAAATGCGGATTCAGTGCAGGGAAATATGCGAGAACCATATCAAACTGTTTTTTCATATCCACGTCTTTATGTCCCAGTCCGCCCAACTCCAGGTTTTCACGAACTGTCAGATCCGGAATGATCTCACGCCCCTGCGGCACATACCCGATACCGGCCAGATTATGTAAATGTGCCGGCTTCTTTGTAATATCTTCATTATCAATCGTAAGCGTCCCTTTTCCGTCAATTGGAAGCACACCGATAATTCCCTTCATCAAAGTCGTTTTCCCCACGCCATTTCTTCCAAGCAAAGCTATCTTTTCCCCCTGTTCGATCTTCAGGGAGACGTCGGTAACAACTTTGCTTTTTCCATAATTTACATTAATTTCATTTGCAATAAGGCTCATACTCATGCCCCCTCTTCTTCTCCGACATCATTCAGATATACCCGAATTACGTCTGGATTTTTTTCTATCTCATCATAGGTTCCCTCTGCCAGGAACTTTCCCTGACAAAGTACGGTAACTGTCTGCGCGATCTGCTTTACAAAATCCATATCATGCTCAATTACCAGCATTGTATGTTTTCCAGTCTCTGCGAGGCGGAGGATCAGTTCCCCCGTTTTATAGGTCTCAGATGCCGTCATTCCTGCGGTTGGCTCATCGAGAATGATCAGTTTCGGATCCTGCGCAATCACCATACCGATTTCTAACCACTGTCTCTGTCCATGTGAAAGATTAACTGCAAGAATTTCCGCCTCTTTTTCCAGATTGATAAAGCCTAATATTTCCCGAACATGATCTTCAATTTCTCTGGTCTTTCGGAATGTCAGCGTTTTCCATACCGAAGAATGTCCGGAAACAGACATCAGAATATTGTCATATACGGTCATATTATCAAACACATTGGGTCCCTGAAATTTTCTTCCAACTTTATACTTTGCTGAAATAACTGCCGGATCTTTTTTCGTAATATCGTGGCCGCCCAGTTTGATCTTACCTGCTGTCGGCTTTGTTTTACCGGTAATCAGATCCATTAACGTGGTCTTTCCAGCACCATTGGGTCCAATGATGACCCGAAGCTCGCCTTCTGCCACATCCAGATCAATATCATCAATAACCTGAAACCCCTTAAAGTCTACGGATAAATTGCGAATCTGTAAAAAAGGATTACTCATACAGCCTCTTCCTCCTTCCGTTTATCAATAATCTTCTGTGCCTTTTTCTGATACTGACGATCGATCAGCACTCCTACGAATCCCTTCGGAATTACAAAAATCACAAAAATGATTAATGCACCCAGAATCAACAGCCACAGATCTGACACCTTTTCTGATAATAAAATCTGCAGCCAATAAAGTACCATCGTTCCTGCCATTGCTCCTGTGAGATTTCCTTTTCCACCGATCGCAACCCATACCAGAACATACGTGGACAGTGTGACTCCGATATCGCTTGGAGAAATAAAGTTATTCATCGGAATATAAAGTGCCCCTGCCAGTCCGGCAATCATTCCAGAGATAACATATGCGGCAATTTTAAACTTCGTCGGATTATATCCCATGAAAGTCAGTCTGGCTTCATTTTCCCGGATGCCTTCCAGCGTCTTGCCAAATCTCGATCCCATCAGCCAACGACAGAATATATAAATGAGCAGCAAAAATGCAAATACCACATAATACATTTCGGTCAGACTGAAATTATATCCGAACAACTGTCTCGGCAAAGAATCCAGACCATTGGAACCGTTGGTGTAATTAGACTGGTTGGAAATAAAGGTCGAGAAAATTTCCGCAAGCGCCAGCGTGACCAGTGAAAAAAACACGCCGCTGATTCTGCTTGAAAAAATGAAATATCCCAAAAAGAATGCCACTGCTCCTGCCAATATGATACTTAACAGAAACGCAAGCGACGGATTCATCAGCGGTCTGAAAAGCACCGGAATTTCCGTAATTCCGACGCGCTGCATATATTTCGGGACTCCGCCGATCATCGCATAGGATAATCCAAGTACATAACCTCCTATACCAAACAGTACTGCATGTCCCATACTCATCAGTCCTGCATAACCCCAGAGCAGATCTAAGGAGATCGCAAACAACATATAAACCATGGTCTTTCCCATCAGTTCTACACGAAACTGTGTAAACAGCAGCGGAAATACCAGCAAAAACAGAAATATAACAAAATCAATATATCGGTTGACCTGCATCTCTTTTAAATTTATTTTTTTCATAGCATCATCTTCTTTCCTTTGTAAATAATCCTTCTGGTTTAAAACGAATCAATACGATGACGATCAGGAAGATAATCAATTTTGCACTGACCTCATCACTGAATCCGCTCAATACTGTAATCGACTCACCGATCAGCGCAGAAGATAATCCGGTACCGACCAGAGAGTTCAAACCTCCAACAATAACGTTCATAAATGCGTTTGTAAGATACTTTTCTCCCAGGAACGGAGTAACACCAACGATCGGTGCGATCATTACACCCGCAACACCCGCCAGTGCAAAGCCATAACCAAACGTAAGGGTATCAACTTTTGATGTATTGATGCCAAGACACTCTGTCATCGTACGGTTTCCAGTGGTTGCACGCATCTGGCGTCCAAAAGATGTCTTGAAAAAGACAAACCAGGTAAGAAGTAATACCAGTAAAGAAACAATAATAACTACTATGTTGTAAATTGGAATACTCACATTTCCAATGGTCACGACTCCTGAAAACGGGTTTTCCACATACTGAATGTTTGCGCCGAAAATCAATTTCGTTCCCTGTTTTAAAATAAGCGAAAGACCATAGGTTGCAAGCAGGGTTTCCGCTTCTCCGCCGCCCGATTTCGACATCAGTTTACTGATCATAACACGGTTCACGATCATTCCCACCAGTCCCAGTATCACAAATGCAATTGGAATCGCCAGAATGAACGGCAAGCCAAGTACCGTAACAAAGAAATAGCACACATATGCCCCAAGCATAATACATTCGCCATGCGCCAGATTGACAATCCCCATATTTCCCATGATCACTACGATACCAAGAGAAGTGAGCAGCAGGATCGCTGATGCATTTAATCCGTTTAAAAGCTGATTTACTATTAACATATTTCAACCTCATTTCCCTAACAATCAAGTCCCGAAAAGCAAATATGCCCCAAAGTATCATCTTAGAGGCATATTTTATTTATAAGCTTTTGGGTTTTTATTTTCCAGTGTTTCGCCTTACTGTGCAGTATCGCTTGATTTCGGATCCTGTACGATCAGATCGGAAGTATCAACGATATCAAGTACACCCTCTGAATTTACAATACCGATTTTGTAAGACATATTGAAATGATGTGTCTCCGGATTGTATTCGATCTCACCTTCCGGTGCATCCATCGTTACATTTTTCATAGCTTCCAGAATGTTCTCTGTTGAATAATCTCCGTCATCTATATTCTTCAATGCCTCGATCAGATAGCAGGTTCCAATATAGGTTGACTCGCTGAGGGCTGTAAGTTCATAGCTGTCATCATACTTTTCATAATAAGCCTTTTTCCATGTGGTATTGGCATCATTTTCAAGGGTGTTTTCATAGGAAGCACAGAGGATCGCGCCTTCAGCCACAGAGCCGGCTGCCTTGAACACATTTTCATCCGCCTGCACACCACAAACCGGTGTATCTTTCATGCTCATACCATAATTTTCGAACTGCTTGTACATTGCTGTTTCACTGTCTGACCATAAACCAGAAACAATAACATCCGGATCTGCATCTTTAATCTTTGTAATAATGGTTGAAAAGTCTGTCTGACCTGCCGGAACAGCTTCTTCTCCGACGACCTGTCCACCAACTTCCGTACACACATCAGCTGCCTGCTCTGTCATGAGCTTCGCGCCCGTTGTATCTGTATATACAAAGAACATCTTTTCACCATATTTTTCTTTTAACCACGGAATGAAATATTCCCACTGCTGCTGTGATACCGCACCCATATAAACAATGTTGTCAGATGGATTTTCTCCTTCATAGGATGTCGGGTAAAATAACAGAGAATCATTTTCTTCCACAACCGGTTTTACAGAGTTACGTGATGCAGAGGCATAAGTTCCGATTGTTGCCACTACTTCATCCTGTAAGATCAGTTTCTTAATCTTTTCGACTGCAACAGTCGGATCTGAGTTGTAGTCCTCACGGACAATCTCAATCTGCTTTCCGTTGATGCCGCCTTCCGCATTAACTTCATCCACCTTCATCTGTACAACATTTGCGCAAACATCCTCAAGTGTTGAGGTAGATCCAGATGAACTGAATAACACACCCACCTTAATCGTATCGCTGTCACTTGCTCCTGTATTTGCAGTTGAGGAACCGGACGCTGCCTCTGTTGTATTCGCTGTTGTCCCTGATGAATTGTCCGCTTTTGAGCATCCCATAAACGAAGATGCTACCAGTACCGCTGACATCAATAATGGCAAAACTTTCTTTTTCATAATTACTTCCTCCTTCGCGTTCAGAAAATTAAAAAGGCAAAGACACCTGTCTTGTTCAAGCGTCTTTGCCTTTACGTTGATACCATATTAGCATCTTTGCTTTCCGTTTACATTGTTTATCACACACAATTTTTTTACTGCTTATTGTAAAATGAATACAACTTAATTATAAAATAATCCCCTGTCATTTTCAATCGTTTTATTCATGCAGCGCTCTGTATTTATCATAACATTCAAATGCAATTGTAAGCTCCAGCATGGTATTTTTCTTTTCCATTTCCATCGACAGTATCTCATTGATCTTATTGATCCGATATACCATGGTATTCCGGTGAATATACAGTGTCTGGGCCGATTTTGCAATATTTCCCTCTGCATTCAGATAAGCACGCAGTGTTTCACACAGGCTACTGCCATGCTGTGCATCGTACTCCAGAAGCTTTCCAACGGTATCCTGATAGCAGTATTTTAACACCTGATCCTGACGGATCTCAGCAAGAATCTTTTTCACATTACTCATCTGCTCATAGCAGATGATCTGCGCATCCTCTCTGTTATCCAGCGCCTTTATGGCATTCTGATAACTCTCCACCACATTGACGATATCCAAAACTGTATTTCCAATTCCAATACATTTGATCGGATACTGCATAAGCTTTTCATATTGATTCGCAGCCTCGGCCGCCAGTGCATATGCTTCGGTCGCACTCCTGTTGTCATTGTTACAAAGCAGCACGATCTCATGATTTCCATTCCAGAAATAAATTGATTTTCCGTATACATTTAACAGGATCTGTTCCACGTCACCGACCATAGAACTGTTATCCTTCACGTGGTTCTTTTCCATACGCAAAATAACAATATTTATGTATTCATGAATCCGCACCGTTTCCTGTCCTGCTTCTAACTGCTTTACATACTTTTCGTAATCACTTTCATGCCCGTAAATAAAGTTCTTTAGGATATTGCCCTTTTCACTCCATGCACGCCGGTTATTAAAGATTAACTCCGCCAGTTCTCGCGTGATATCCACAACGGGAATTTCATCCGGCATTTCTACCAGCGGAATTTTCATCTCATCAGCACGGTCTTTCAGCACTTGCGGAATTTCTCTGAAAATTGGCCCCATAATAAAGAAAATTGCGGATACCTCTTTTGCCTCACATTGATTCAGTAAAAACAGCAATGCTGAATCTGACGTATCCAGACCATTTCCATATACAAACAGAATTTCATGCTTATGTACCCACGGTTCCACCACCGGAGACAGCATTCCCAAAAACCAACGAACCGCTTTTCTTAAACCCTGATGACCTGCCACCACCCTGCAGTTCTGGGTGGATGTCATCTGCATGACATCTTCTACCGTTATCGCCATAAGCAATCACTCCTTTTTTATATTTTTAGTATAACATAATTTTCGATTAAAACGCAAAAGAGCCAGACATGAAAATTTCTGTATTTCAGAATTTTTTCATGTCCGGCTCAAAACATCACTCAGTTATTGAAAGGTTTCGTTCCATGTAAAATCTGCCCCAACCCACTCAGTAATTAATTCATCGAGTGTTTCGTCTTCCTGCCCTTACCGTCAACTGAAAATATACTCTTCATCCGCAAATCGGATTCTTGCATTTTTCTCTAATTTGCGGCGTTCTTTGTAATTTAACAGTTCTCCGTCGATCCAGGTTCCATTTCTGCTGTTTAGATCTTCAATATAATATTCCTCTCCCTCTCTGGTGATACGCGCATGAATGCGGCTTACCGCCGCCGATCTTAAGCAGGCATCTACCTCATCCACTTTCGTTCCAATCCGGAAATTTTCAGTCTGGATCAGGAAATCCTCTTCCCCGTTCCTTCCATTATAATTGAGTTTCCCGATAATCCCGGATACGTCAGAAAGCAGAACAGTCGGATGCATTGTCTTTTTCGGCATTCCTTCATCTTCATCCGGTTCAAACGATATCTGGAGCTCCGTCTGTGTTTCCTTTTGCCGTCTGCCAAATGCACCGGCTGCCTTTCGGTATAGTTTCTTTTTTTCCGGATAAAACGGCTCCTTTAATCTGAGAAATGTTCCTCGCAGCTTTTCCCACTCCTTCTGCATGCCGCTCTTATCCATTCTTTTTTCTGCCTCTCTATCTGTTCTTTCAGACTCTGGCAGTTCCTCCGTTTCCTCCTTCATGCCAAAAACGGTATCCTCAGCGACCATCTGCCCGTTTTCTTCCATATTTTCCGCAGTTTCGTCTTTCTGTGTAAACACTTTTTTTACATCCGCAAAATCAAAGTATTCCATAAGCACAATTTCATATATGGCATAAACTGCCTCTACTGCCCGCCTGTCCCTGTGATCCACATTTGGCAGAATCTGCTCGATCAGATTCTGGAACTGGCGCGCAGAATTTTTATTTTCTCCCTTCAGATAGCAGAAGTAAAGCTCCCCCGTCTCCGGCCGTATTCCCGTCCTTTCCGGTGCAAGACTGATATCATCCACCACCAGCAGATATTCTTCCGCAAGCTGCATACAGGTATCGATCTGTAAAACCATTCTTTTGAGCAGCTCATAATCTACCGGCTTTTGCTTCATATATTCATCCAGCATCTGAAGACCGGTAATCTCATACCAGGACTGCCACGCTCCGTCCGCCTCTATCTGCTTAAACGGAAGGAATCCAGGCAGTCGGTTTCTTTTTAACATTTCCATATCATAATCACCGTAAAGCTGGTTTTCGATCACCATATAACTCTGAAGCAGATTTCGCTTAAAATATACTTCCAAATTTTATTCCTCCATCAACTTTTTCCACCGCCTGATCATTTTCACTTCACTGACCGCATCAAACTGCTGCACCTTTTCATAATGACATGATGCTTCTTTTACCCCGGCATGCAGCGAAACGCCGGTCTTCACTGAAAAAAGGATCAGAAACAATGCGGCCGGCACAATGAGTGCCGCTTCCACCGTATAACTTGCTTTTGCTTTTCTTTTTATCCACATATCAACATCCCCACATAAGAAATCAGTAAAAACGGAACGAATGGAAATGTATCATTCCTTTTTTTCCGCAAAAATACACACAGAATGAGCGCCCAGATTCCAGCCAGAAACAGCCCGGTAAATAGAAGTTCCAGATTTCTGGATGTTCCAAGCAAAATTCCGGTATCGATCAATACCAGTCCATCCCCGCATCCTATACTTCCCCGAAACAACCTTCCCAGAATAAGCAGCGCCATACCAACCGATATGCCCCCAAGGATGTTACAGATTCCAAACGTCCCACGAAGCAGATGCAGCAGAATGCCCGCTATGCCGACCAGGCATATTTTGTATACCCCGACCTCCTGCCATTTTGCATCCTCAACAGAACACACTCCAAGCAATCCCAGCGTCATACATGATTCGATCATATCCCCACTCCCTTCATTATCCTGCGCATTTGGAACATGCCCGATATCCCTGCGCCTCGGAAAGTCTTATCAGATAAACTGTTCTTTTTAAGCCGCCGCATGCCAGACTTGAATGATAGCGGTTTCCATAGTCCGTAATGTAGACCACACCTTCCGCTTTTCCACAGATTTCACACCTCTGATAACGCGCACCGTCTGCATTTCTCAGATTTCCAATTGCCGCATAATTTACGCTCTGTATGCTCAGATCCAGATACGCACAGTCCAGGCCGGCATGGTATGCATGCCCGGTCGATGTCACATATACAAACCGGTCTGCATTCTCCGTGGCATCCTCCCCACGGTATCCCGTCCATTTTCTGGTCTTTACGGACTGTGCAATCCGAACTTCCTGCTTTCCGAAAAAGCCAATCGGCAATGGTACTTCATAAACGGTATAAAGTTTAATATAATTTCCCACAAAGGACGATTTTAGCGCATACAGATAAATTGCCCCGTACTTTGTCCATGCAGACGGACAGTCCGCATCTTTTTGGGCTTCGTCAAATATAACTTCTGCCATCGCAAGATCTAAAACCGTTCCTTTCTCCTGACTTTCATAGGCAAGCACCGCCATCTTTCTTCCTGTATACTGCAACGCTTTTTCCACACTCTGCTGCACCATAAGTACCCGGAAGAAAAACAGGACCGCAACAAGCAAACCGGCAAAAAGTGGAAATACCACCGCTGCTTCTATCGTAAACGATGCCTTTTTGCAGGTACAGGACGGTGCCTCTTTGTCAAAGAGAGAGCTTTTTTTAGTAAAAAAACAACGAATGTTTTTCAAGGGAAACAGATAAAGAGACACCGCCCTGCACCTGCCTTTCTAACGCGAATCCAGATAAGAAATTTTTTTCTCGTACGTAAACTGATATGCTTCATCACTAATATCTCCTATCGTAACAAGCCGCAAAAACAGCGGTCTCGCCTCATAACAAACGGTTATCTTCATCTTCTGCGCCATTGAATCCATGCGCAGACCCGGATTTTCTGACCAGAGTCTGATATTCTTCTCGATCAGATTCATAGCACGGTAATTTAATGTCTGCTGATCTTCAAAATACAACAGCTTTTGCAGATAATCCTCATAAGAAAAACCATCCTCACGCTCCTTTGCCTTCTGCATTCCGCCAAAAGCCCCGGAAATGCCCGAAAGTCCGAGTGTCCAGTCCTCCCAAGACTTTACAAGTGCAATCCTGCCACCGCAAAGGAGCGTGCGCAGATCCACAATGCTCTCAGCATATGCCCATGCAACAAGGATACCCGCCTTCGCCAGCTCTATGATTGCCGGATTTGCGGTAAATCCCACAAGCGCTGTTGCTGCCGCAAGCGCTTCTTCCGTTTTTGCCGCATCACTGACCAGATACAAAAGATTTGCTGCCAGCCGCACTGCAAGAAGCCAATGCACCACATACTCCAGATTTTCCTGATCTGTCTGTTTTCCCGCAAACAGATACTCCAGTTCATAGTCCAGCATCCGGTTTTCCTGCTGCTTTGTATAACATCCAAAATGCTTTTGAAGATACTGCTGGTAAAGAATCCTTTCATAAAATCCCACGTCGTAATACCCCGGACTGTTTCCGGTCTGTTTTGTACGGTTTTCCACCGTGTCCGACAAATTTAATGCTTTTACCGACAATGTTTCCGGGTTCTCCACAATCTGCGTAAGAATTGCAGACGTTTTCTTTCCGTTTACGATCTCCACCGGATTCTCCACTTCCTGCAGCGGCTGCACAATTTCTCCCTGGGCTTCCCGCTGTCTGTTTTCCTCGCGCTTTCGATTTCTTTCCTCTGCGATGGTTCTTCCGGCTTCCTCCATGGTTCCTTCTGGATAATCCGCACTTTCTTCCACTTCTTTTACTCCGGCAATTTTTTCATAGAGTGCTGCCGCAGCCTGATAGGAAACCTCATTTTTTACAGATTCCACCGCCTGGGAGAAAAATGCCATTCCCCCATCATCCGTTGCCAGTTCGTATTCATTGATCACACACTGTGTAACATTCATTCGGTAAAAATTTGCACATGTTTTAAACGCTCCGCTCTCTGCGGGATTCAGATTCTCCTGATTCAGTGACAGAATTCGTTCCCGTAGTCTGTTCAGATCAATAAGCTGCTGCCCATAACCCAAATCCAGATAGAGCAGATCATAGTTGTCCCATAGTTCTTTCTGGTACTCTGCGAAGGCAGATTCCGCAGATAGCATGGCATTCATGTCCGCTTTCGCCGAAAGCCCGGGCATCCGCGCCGACTCCAGCATCGTAAACAGAAGAGAAGCCACCAGCAGCATGACCAGTGAGACAAATATTGTCATGCTGCCCTTTTTTTCTTTTTTTCTCATACTTTTTTTGATTCTGTCGTAATCGTTTTAAAAATATTGTTGACCAGTGTTGTAAGCTGATCCTTGAAGATCAGGACCAGTCCGATTAAAACAACCAGAATTAGGATCACTTCCACAACACCCACTCCGTCTTCTTCTGAAATAAATTCGTTCCATTTTTTCATATGATATTCCTCCTTGATCATTTGTTTTTTACCTGTTATAACTGAAAAGATATGCAGGCAGGTACGAGGATAACTGCCATGACAAGCATGAGCATCAGCATCATTGGAAGCAGCAGCTTAGTTCCCGCTTCTTCTCCTGCTTTCCTGGCAAACTCACGCCGAAGTGCGTAGGCCTCCCCGGCTTCATCCTCTAATAGCTTCGTCAGTTCCTGCTGTCCTTTTCTGATATTCTGTGTGATGATCGAAACCATTTTGCGGTACTGTGTCAGGCCGCAGCGCTCTCCAAATCGCAGATAGGCATTTCGTTCACTGACACCATCCTGCATCTCATAGCAGGCAATGAGCATTTCCTCATAGACCGGATTTTTTTCGGTGAGATGCTGCCCCCGCTGTTTTTTATAGGTATATGCAACCTTTTCCCATGCCAGCGTTACAGACATTCCAGCACCCAAAAGAAGGGTCAGTTTACTGATCATCTCCGGATAGCCAAGTAAAAGCTGTCTTTCACGAAGCTCCCGCTCCTTTTTCTGTGTCTCTTTCTCTTTCATCACAAATGCAGCAGCCGCAATAATTCCAAGAAATGCAAAATTTACGGCATCATTGCTCCTTTTTTCCTGCCATGCAACTGCGTGACCATCTACTTTCTGTGGCAGTGAGATAAATTTTTGCGCCGCAGTCTCCGCATCTGCATGCTCCACCGCCAGACCCAGCTGTTTTTTTAGCTGTTCTGTCTCTGTAAGCTTTTGCGGCAGAACTTTAAAATAGAAAGAATAGAACTGCCCGCTTTCCTGACAGGTCATCTGCAGTTTTGCCTGCACCTCCACGCCATCCTCCGGCACTGCATCCTCTATGATCGATCCATCCGGCTGCATCACCTCATAATTGTCAAAACTCCATTCTGCCTCTACCAGTCCGTCGGCAAGCGTGGCAGGGAGCACAACTGTATCGCGCACCGCATCCACGGAATCATTTTTTCCGATAAAAATCTGCTCTGCCTCTTCTTTTGCACGTTCAAACACCTCCTCCTTTTCTGCTGCGGTAAGCTGTCGCTCAGATATCACCGCCGTGTATTCCTCTTTCTGCCCAAGTTCCGGTATGGATACCTCAAGCGTTTCCGTCCGTTGTCCCTGTCCGGGATTTTTTCTTGCAATCTGATCTTCCTCATTTATGACATGTGTGTTTTGCGCACGGACTGCAAGAAATATCCCCAGTACAGCCGTTACCAGCAGGATCTTCGGAGCCATTCTGCTGCTTCCTTCCATTCCTTTTCTGATGCCAAAAATCAGCCAGATGACTGCTGCCGCCGCCTCAATGATGCACAGTATCATTCGTCTCCTCCTTCCTTCAAACCGATATATCAACGATTTTTTCTGCCAGACGGATCGCAAGCAGATACAGGAAAAGACATACGGTCATAAATACGATTCCGGTCAGATTTCCATACAACACGGTCAAAAAGTCCGGCGAGGTCACCTCCAGATAGAGCAGAATGAACACCGGAACTGCCTGCATGACCTTCTGTTCCAGACGTTTTGCCGCCATAACAGTTTCAATTTCACGCTTTACTTCAATTTTGTCCGCAATCTTGTGCACGGTTGCCTTTATGATCCGGACAAAATCTCCACCGCCACGCTTTGCAAACACCAGTACCTGGCAAAAGCTTTCCACTTCTTCAATTCCGCTTCTTCTGGAAAAATCCAGTAATAACTGCTCCAGAGGCTGATTGCAGGCAACCCTGGCATTCATCTCTGTCAGTTCACGCACCATGCAGGATGCTTCCCCGTAAAGCTGCCGCATTTCCTTTTCTGCTTCACGGAATGCATTTTCCATGGAATATCCGGCCGCAAGCGCTCCTGCCACTGACTGCAGACTATCTTTAAATTCCAGTACAAGCTCTTCCCTGCGCTTTGTGACACACGCCTTTTTCCTGCGCTTTCGCATAAACAGATATACCGGTATGCACCCTGTCATGACATAAATGGAGCGATAACACAAAAATGCCACGACCGCAGTTACTCCAACGCTCTGAAACACCACAGCAATGTTTTCTTTTACGTTAAACCGATAGTCACGGTAATCCACGCTTTTCCTCCTTTCTGTCACAAACCGGCAGCGAGCAGTTTTTCCTTATGCTTTAATGCACCGGTTTTTTCCAAACTTCCTTCCACTTTCTCACTGCCATGTCTGCTTTCCCGAAACAAAAACAGCGGGTGCAGTACGATCTCTCCGTCTTTTATTCCATCCACTTCCGCTATTTCAAGCACCTTTCTGCTTCGGTCACGCATTCTGCCAAGATGCACAAAAATATCAATTCCGGATGCGATCTGCCCCCGGATCGCCGGAAGTGGCAGTTCCATTCCCATCAGTACCATCGTTTCAAGTCTGCTTAACATATCTGTGGCAGAGTTGGCATGTCCGGTACTCAGACTGCCGTCATGCCCTGTATTCATTGCCTGCAGCATGTCAAGCGCCTCCGCTCCGCGGCACTCACCTACAATGATCCGGTCAGGCCGCATGCGCAGCGCTGTTTTTATCAGATCCCGGATGGAAACTGCATTGGCTCCCTGCGCATTGGCATTTCTGGTTTCCAGCCGGACCAAATTGGGAATGCCCGTAATCTTTAATTCTGCCGAATCCTCGATCGTAATGATACGTTCATCCACAGGTATGAATTCCGACAGGGCATTTAAAAAGGTTGTTTTACCGGAGCCTGTCCCACCGGACACAAAAATGTTGTATCCGGCCTTCACCAGTTTTTCCAGAAATTCTACCGCTTCTGCCGAAACTGATCGATATTCCAGGAGCTGCTGCATACGCAAAGGCTCCTTTGGGAATTTCCGGATACAGATTACCGATCCGTCAAGCGCGATTGGATGCAGCACAATGTTCACTCTGGAACCGTCCGGAAGGCGGGTATCTACGATCGGACTCGCCTCATTTACCATCCGGTTACTGTTTCCGGCGATCTGTTGGATGATATCCTCAAGCTTTTCTGCTGAAGAAAAGCTGCCTTTCCATTCATAAAGTGCACCTTTTTTCTCATAAAAAATATGTTTTTCACCATTTACCATAATCTCTGTGATATCCTCATCTTCCAGCAGTTCCTGCAGGACATCCAGCTTTCGAAGTGAATTGAACACGCTTCCTGTAAGCGCCTCCCGCTGCACCAACGAGATCACTTTGCCTCTGCCGTTTCCTTTGATCTCCTCCTGGATCAGATCACAGAGCTCCTCGTCCGTGATATCTCTTGAGACATCCATCCGCTCCAAAACATTTTTTCGTATTTCATCCGCCAGCACATTCAATTTTGCTTCCTCCTGTAAACTGTTTTCGGATATAATCTCCGAATTCTCCCCATTCAAGTTCCTGCATCAGTCCCTTTCCCGGTGCGACCACACATTGTCCGGCTACCGGAACAGTGTGTATCCGCTCTTTTAACGTATTCCCTCCGTATGCATCCACGCACTGTAAAAACTGATCATACCGGTTTTTTGCTCCCTGATTTTCCCTGGTCAGGCAGTAAATTTCACTGCACTGCCCGAGCAGATCAAAAAATCCGGTAAACATTACACCGATATCAAGTACGATCACGTTGTACTCCGTCTCGGAAAGAAGCCATTTAAGCAGATTTTCATAATCTTCCTTTGCCGCTTCTTCCAGAATTTCACCAAAGAACACCGGCGGCAGATAATCCACCTCTCCGAACTGATGCAGCATACCTTCAAAACGAAGCCGCAGATTTTTTTCCTGTCGTCTCAGGAAAAAGAGAAAATCTCCGATATTTTCCCGGTATTCTTCTAAAAAAAGTGCTTCAAACCCCGCACACTCCATCAGATTGAGATAAAGCACCCGCTCCTTTTTTGCACAGATCTTTGCATAACCCATTGCCAGATACATCTGTGAAAATTCCTGATGCGGGGAATAAAACGCGACAACTCTTTTTTCCTGTCCCAAAATGGAAAAGAACTTTCTGTCATCCAGTCCCTCTCCCGCCAGCCTGCAAAGCTCACGCACAATTTCATCTGCCTTCTGATATTTTAAAATATGCGGGTAGTCTTTATATTCCTCCGAAACAAGACCTCCTCCAAGCAATACAAAGCTGACACTTTCAAACGCAAGAACATCCGCTGAAAAAAAGTCCTCCGTCATGAGTACAAGATCCACTCCGCCCCTTTCAAGCTGACGGATCAGTTCCTTCTTTTCCGAGCAGACCGAAATCCCGATCGACTCTTTTGGATTTCTCTGCAAATACTCCAAAAGCTTACTGCAATAAAGTTCCTCCTCATCGCAGATAACTGCCGTTACTTTTTTCAACACACCACCTCCAACAGATAGCACAGATACCCCATCAGGATCGGAACCGAAAAACAGATCACATCTTTTCTGTTTCTGTTCTTCCGATAGCAGGTAATCTGTCCTGTCCGGATCACGCAGCCTGCAAAAAATGCAAGTTCCAGCATTCTTCGCACCAGACTTCTTTCCCGAAGCATACGCACCAGAGCGATTCCCGCTCCGAAAAGAAATGCAAAAAAGATACACCTGCACAATCCGTCTAAATTTATAAAACCACTAATCACTGAAAATAATTTGATATCGCCTGCGCCGAGCGCATGCATGAGAAATAACAGATAAAACACGATAACCGGAATAGAAATATTTCTTAAAAACAGCAGGACTCCCATCGCCCCATACTCGCACATCCGGAAAAAAAGTCCCAGACCGAGTCCGAAAAAGATCAGCCGGTTACTGATCTTCTGCGTTCTGATATCCATCCACACCGCTGCTAAAAGAATTGCAGACAGCGTAAGATATTTTAACACCTCCGTCTTATCACCTCGCTTTTGTAAGATGAATTATACGGCACTTTTTTCCCTTTGTACATGTCGTTTCACGAAAGTTTGAAAATTTTTTTATATTTTTATCTCTGGCTTTCTACAGAAATTTGCAGCACGCAATCCCGTAAAGCAGCACAAAGCCGCCTGTTCCAAGGCTTCCAAGTGTCAGTGCACAAAGTGGATTGATTCCAACCTCCACTGGCACGCCCTTCGCCTGCAGAAACTCATTCAGGAAATAGACGCAGACCAGTCCCACCACCATACGCACAAGAAAATTTAAGATAAGCTCCGCTTTTTTCTTCATGGTTCCGATGAGCAGTATAAAGGCACACATGCCAAGAATGACGATCGCTCCGTATTTTTGTTCCATATTTTGTCCGTCCCGTTTGCTTTCCCTACAATATATACGGATTTCTGCAATTTATTCTTATTTTTGTATAGAATGGAGATTTTTGCTTATACTTAGTAAAAAGAGGATTTTTCCCATAAGAAAGCGGGGGATATGATTGTTTGAGCTATTAAAGAACAACCGAAAAACAGACCGGCATTATATGCTTTTATTGGATGATCTTGCCCGTACGAAAAGCGAGCTTGAAAATGCCTATGCCACTTTTGAAAATATGGTAGAACCTGACCTGATCGACGCCTCTATCTATGAGGTAAAAGCCGTACAGATGAGATACCAGTTCTTGCTTGCCCGGGTAAAACAAATAGAGGATTCTTATACAAAGAATCCTCTTGATGCCTCCGACTGAAAGCTTTCATTCAAATTATTTTTTCCATAAGTAATACCTGCATATACCTGCTCGGTATTGTGCATGAGCGGTTCCGATGTGTCCTTTGCGGCGGCCTTAGAAAAGCCCTCCCGAAGGTCACAAAGGACCGTTTTTGCATGTCCGATTCCGACAGACTCCCGTTTGGCCATCGCCAAAGCAAGTTCCTCCCTGCAATATACATAAAGTGCATAGAGCGTATCTGCCGGACTGTATTTAAAATTCAAAGTATCCTGAAGCTGCACCAATACCCGGTCCGCATGCCGCAGACCATCCTTAAATCCTTCTGCATCATCCGCATCCAGCGCAGCTTTTGCATCATCCAGATAAGCAAGCATGATATCATACATCGTAACGATCAGTGAACTGCGGTTATCCTGGCTGATCCTTCTGGTAAATTCCTGTATTTTTTCCTTTTTCATTGCTCACCGTTTCCTCTTTACTGTAAGAGCTGTAATACCTGCTGCGGAATATCATTTGCCTGTGCAAGTACGGAGGTTCCCGCCTGCTGTAATACCTGCTGGTTTGCATAGTTCGTCATCTCTGTCGCCATGTCAATATCTTTGATGCGGGAAAATGCTGCCGTCAGATCCTCATCTGTCTGTCCGAGACTGCTGCTTGAGTAGTCCAGACGATTGGTATATGCACCAATCCTGGATCTTGCATCGGATACTTTTGCAAGCGCCTCATCCAGCGTATTCATTGCCTTGTCTGCACCGCCGATCGTCGTCACATCAACCGTATCCAGATAGAGTGTCTCAGAAGAGATCTTCGGAATACGTGCACGTACAAGCTGATGTTCATTGGCTCCAACCTGCACATCCATGGTTCCCATATCAGTAACTTCAAGTGTGACCGGGTTGTCCGCTTTCGTATCAAAATCATCATCCAGCAGAAAATCCATGGAAAATCCGTCTTTATCTGTGACCTTGATACGGTTTCCGCTGGTTGTTACCGTTGCTGTCTGTTCAAAATTGGAATCTGATGTACCCTGGGCATTCTTGAATACGAGTGTGGCTGTTGCATCCTTACCAAATACCGGATTTGCCGTAACCTGTGTTGTCACAGATTCATCCGTTTTCTTGTTGGTTACTTTATAGGAAATGTCAAGTTTTTCCAGACTTCCGTAAGCCGCGGATGTGAATTTTACACTGCCGTCTGCCTGGATATCTGCATTTGCATCACCTTTTTCCGCACAGGTACGGATCTTTTCCTTGATCGCCTCATCCGTATCCGTGGATTCGATTGTCACTTTATAACCGTTAATATTGAGCTCTGTCTCGCTGCCGTCTGCCGGTCTCAGGTCAGTAATCATATCTGTCGGATAATCATACGCTGCCTTTTTCCCCATTGCTGTGACATTCACCTTATAATTTCCGGATGCCACATAATCAGAGATTGAAACCCTGCTCACCTTTTTCGCATAAACTCTGGTATCCATGGTTCCATCCAGCAATGCCTGAGAGTTGTACTCCGTATCTCTGGAAATACGATCCACCTCTTCAACCAGCTTGTCGATCTCCGCCTGAGAAGCCTGCTTGTCCTCCTGGGTATTCGTGTCATTTGCCGCCTGAACAGCGAGCTCATGCATTCTCTGAATGATGCTCGTCACTTCATTTAAAGCTCCGTCCGCAGTGTTGAGTGCAGACGTTGCATTCTGGGCATTACGGTTTGCCTGCTCGATACCATCGATCTGCTGTTTCATTTTATTGGAGATCGCAAGTCCTGCCGGATCATCCTTTGCATTGTTGATCCGAAGTCCGGAAGATAAACGCTCGATGGAATCGGTCAGATTGCTCTCGGTCCGAAGTAACTGGTTATTGGATATTACTGCTGAAATATTATGGTTGACTTTCATATATGCACCTCTTAATCTTCTTTGTAAGCCTCGCATCCGTGCGGTCAAGTGACAGTCCCTGTCAGATATCTAATTATTATATCGGCTGTTTTTTCTTTTTCTTAATATTAAAGTGATTTTGCCACCTCAAGGAACTTTCTTGCGATCGTATAAAGTGTCGTTGTCTGCACCTTTGAGAGTTCCTTTTCGCCCTCCTGCTTTACTGCTTCTTTCTGTTCAAAATGATTCAGATCCAGACTTTCACTCGTCACAAAAGCAATATCCGCCTTTGCTGCCGTATCTGCGTCATCCGGCTCTCCCGAAATTGCAGCTGTGACCGCTTCTGTCAGCGCATCTGCATGCGCCTTTAAAAATTCGGTTGTATCCGCACGGTCAGAAGCGATATAACCGGACACTGTATTCCCGGATGCCTTTAATTCTGCCGCAACTTTTCCAAGATTATCCGTCTCAAAGGTAATGTTGACCAGGCCTTTTTGGGCCTCTCCACGGACAATGCGAAGGTGTACGCTGGTGATCTCATTCTGGATCAGAACAGGAATTGCATACGTCTCATTTTTCGCCAGCATGCCCCCAAGCTCGATCTGCGTGCGCATGAGTTTCATTTCCTTTACCTGCATGCTCGTCACATTGGCATTGTCAACAAGCATCGTATCCATCACATTTGCAGCCGTCTTTTCCAATTGTTCTTCGGCCTCTTTCATCTCCTCCGGCGTCTTTACTGCTTCCCCGTATTTTGCAAGCATTTCTGCCTTTGCAGTCTCGAGATCCGTATTTTCATCATGTCCTGTATCCACCGTATCAAACAGCTTCCGGAATGCCCCGTTGCGATTCTCCATATATTCCTGCGCCGCAAGTACATTATAAACCGTATTCGGCACATCATAGTCCGCAAGCATCTGATAAACTTCTTCCGAAGCCCTCATGCATGCTGCGACATCCGCCTGCTGCATACGCACATAGCTTTCTTTTTCTTCCCCGGAAACTTCTTCAGACGCATTTCTCAACTGTTCTAATAGCTGCTCCGGTGTCAGGTCTTCCCATCCGCTTTCTTTTACCGCAAGCCGCATTGCTTCCGGCGTCAGCAGTTCTTTGGCTGACTTTGCACAGTTGGTCTGATATGCTTTTTCGATCTGTTTTGTAATGGAATTGTCATTTCCGGTCAGTTCCGATACCGCACCAAATGTATCATCCACCGTGACATCCATATTCTGATGCTTTAAGGAACGTACACCGGTTAAAAGATTGCGCATCGTAACTTCTGCCCCCTGCTCCACCAGCGCTCCTATCACTGCGCCGTCTGTTTTTTCTACCTGATTTAGCAGACGGTAGATCCCGATATATGCATCCCGTTCTTCCTCCGAGATCGCATTGTTATTTTCCAGTTTCCAGAGATATTCGCTGAAGCGTTCACTTCCGTCATCATCCAGACTGTTTTTGATCTCTTCCGCAGTCCGGTTCAGTTCGGTAATATCCATGTCAAGCGGATTGATGCCCTTTTTGATCATCTCGCGTACAACTGCCGGAGAAAGGTTTCCAAATGCCCGCTGCACCTCTGCATCCGCTTCTTTCATCTGCGCAACAGCAGTCTGCGTGATGTCCAGATTATTATAAGCGAGAATACGGACTGCGCGTTCATTGCTCTCACTCGTCTCAAGATCCAGATCAGCCAAAATATCATCCACATTCCGGAATGCCTTCTGAATGGAATCCCCAAGGTCTTTCCGCGGTACCGTCATAAGCGTTTCATAACTCTCATTTGCCCGCTTCAGATTCTGTTCTAAGACACTTCCTGCATCATGCAGTCCCTGCAGTGTGGACAGATCTGCATTTCTGATGCCAAGCGTATATGCCGGCATCTCCTTCAGAGAACCGACCACGTCTGTTGTGTCCGCAAACAGCTTTATATTTTCCGTGGTTGCCGCTGCGCCACCCTGTTCCAGGAGATTTTTATAATAGGTGTTTTCTACATTTTTTAATTCATCGACCAGCTCTGCAAGCGGCACCGTATCAATGGAAATCCCCTGTTTCAGCAGCGAATAGTTTGCCTGCGCTGTCATCGCAAGTCTGGTCTCTTCCAGTTTGCGCTTCGCTGTCACAAACGCAATATCCGTATCTCCAATCTCCGCCGTTACTACGGTTTCTACGGTTTCTGCGGCATCTGTAACATTTTCGTCATTTTTCCCCGCATTTTCCTGTGTATTTCGCGTCTCTGCCCACGCAAGGTTTCTGACATTCAGTTCAAGCCCGGAACCGATCACGGTCTTTATATCCTGCTCTGTTGCCGCCGTCACTACATGCAAGGCATTCTCTGCCTGATCTTTCATGGAATAACCAGGGATCAGCATCGCATCCTTCGGCCGGTTTCCTTCCGTAATCGCATCCGTGACCGCATCCAACACCTTCTGCCGGTCAAGCGGAGCGTCCATGTTCTTTAACTCTTCGAGATAGGAAAGATTTTCCGGTGTCAGTGCAATGTCATTCTGCAGCATGAAATACGCATCCGAAAGAGTCCCGTCACTGACGGTAAGTCCAGCCTTTTCAATCACACTCTCGATCTGTGTCTCCATCGCATCATAGTTTCCAACCCCGCCAGCCGGTGCCGCGTAACTCGCGCTGCCGCTGTATTCTGCCTTATAAACATTCTCGATCGTCGGCGGCAGTTCATTGTCCAGCATATATTTCAGTGCCCCATCCGACAGTCCGCTTATCCCTTCTGTCTGGTTCACCGCTTCCATTGACTCCGTCAGATTGTCCTCCGTCACCGGCAGGTCAGCCTGCCTGAGGCTTCCTGCGATCTGTGCCGCAAGTGCAGGATCTCCGGTCATCTCGTTAAGCACCTTTTCACTCAGGCCGTCTCCCATACAGCTTACATCCACGCCTGCCTTTGCAAGCTGCATTTTCATTTTGTCCGTCTCGGTCACGATCGTCTCCACGTCTGTCCCACACAGGGAAAATCCGTCCTCTCCGATTCCGACACAGTCTTTGGTCGTCGCCGAATTTCCCGAAAACAACATCTCATTTTTCATGAGTGTCGCATCCATCACACTTGCCTGCGCCATTACATCGGCAACGGTTCCTTTTCCATCCTCCGTCGGATTATCATACGTCACCTGCGTTGTCTTTTCCTGCTTCCTGAAAAAATCCGAGACCGCATCTGCTCCGCCTGTAGTCTGCACTTTTCCTTTTATTTCCACCCCATCATTCTGGGTCACGTCAAATATATTTGATTTTTCGATTCTCATAGAATGCCTCCGCGCTTTTTCCGTAAATTTTCACGCAATATACTAATATTTATGTCGGTGAAAATCCAAAAAAACTTTAGCTTTTCCTGCTATAACAGAAGAAGGATATCTCATTTCGAGATACCCTTCTTTTAATGTCTCTTATTTGTAGGAAAAAACAGCTACACCATATCCCGGCAGCGGATAGGCAATTCCATACTCTCTTCCGTCGCATTCGGAATGTTCTGCCTTGATCGAATTCGGACGTTTTTCTCCCGAACCGCCAAATGCGGCATCATCGCTGTTCAACACCAGTTTATAGGTTCCGGCCTTCGGAACTCCGACACGGTAATCTTCCCGTGCCACCGGTGTAAAATTGCATACAAACAGCAGATTATTCTTTCCATCCTTACTCTTGCGTACAAAGCTGAAAATGCTCCGGTCGGCATCATTTGCATTGATCCACTCAAAACCGCCCCAGTCATGATCATTTTCATACATACATGGATTTTTTTTGTATAAATGAAGGAGTGCTTTTACAAATTCCTGCAGATGCTTGTGCCTCGGATCTTCCAGCAGATACCAGTCAAGTTCCCGCTCTTCGCTCCATTCTCTGCTCTGTCCAAAATCCTGTCCCATAAACAACAGCTTTTTGCCCTGATGACCAAGCATAAACGCATAGCCGACCATGAGATTCTTAAATTTTTCATCTTCGGTTCCCGGCATTTTATTTAACATCGAGCATTTCAGATGTACCACTTCATCATGTGATAACACCAGGATATAGCGCTCGCTGCTGTTATAACTCATGGCAAAGGTCATCTTGTTGTGATTTCCCTTTCGGAAATACGGATCAAGCTTCATATAATCCAGGAAATCATGCATCCAGCCCATATTCCATTTGTAGCTGAAATTGAGCCCTCCTTTTTCTGCCGGTCCGGTCACCATCGGCCACGCCGTGGATTCTTCTGCGATCATGACCGTGCCATGATTTCTTCCGGTGATCAGCGTATTGATATGGCGGAAAAACTCGACTGCCTCAAGATTCTTGTTCTCGCCGTACTGGTTTGGCACCCACTGTCCCGGTTTCTTTCCATAATCCAGATATAACATGGATGCAACTGCATCCACACGCAGTCCGTCAATATGATAATGTTCCACCCAGAGCAGTGCGCTCCCGATCAGGAAATTTTTTACCTGTGCCTTGCCGTAGTCAAAGATCTTGGTTCCCCATTCCGGATGCTCACCTTTCTTCGGATCTGCATATTCATAAAGCGGTTCGCCGTCAAAATCCGCCAGTCCGTGTGTATCCCTCGGAAAATGCGCCGGAACCCAGTCTAAGATCACACCGATTTTGTTCTTGTGCAGATAGTTCACCAGATACATAAAATCTTCCGGCGTACCGTAACGTGAAGTCGGTGCAAAATATCCGGTCACCTGATAACCCCAGGAACCGTCATACGGATATTCGGCAATTCCCATAAGCTCAACATGGGTATAGCCCATTTCTTTGACATATGCCGTCAGTGAATGCGCCAGATCCCGGTAAGAATAAAAACCTTCATCCTGTCTGCCCGGATGCCGCATCCATGAACCCGGATGTACCTCATAGATTGTCATCGGCTGTGCATAGACATCCTTTGCCGCTGCACGTTTTTTCATCCACACATCATCGGACCAGTGAAAATGCATGATATCCGCGACTGCGGATGCCGTTCCCGGTCTTTTTTCCGCATAATTCGCATATGGATCTGCCTTATAAAGCTTTGTGCCATCCGGTGTCACGATCAGGTATTTATAAAGTTCCCCGCACTTAACTCCCGGAATGAAGCAGGCATAGATTCCAGCTTCTTCCGGTTTCAGGCGCTCCATTTCATTGGCACTCTCATTCCAGCCATTAAATGTTCCTATGACAAATACCTTCGCCGCATGCGGTGCCCACACCTGAAACAATACACCCTGCACTCCGTTTTCTTCTGCCGGGTGCGCCCCCATCTGCTTGTAAATTTCATAATGTGTCCCCTGTCCGAAATAATACATATCCAGTTCCGAAAACCTGCCCGTCATATAAAAGCCCCCTTATCGCTTATTCGTCAAAATCTTTTTCGCGCAGTGCGATATAATCATCTTCCGTATATCTCCGGGAAGTAATGATATCAAACATTTTTTTCAAGCCGCCTTTTTCAGCCCGTGCAACCGCCTCATCCACAATTTCTTTCACTTCTGTGAGATTGGTCGGCTCATCCAGTCTCTGGATATTACTGATACGGTTGTACAGTGCAAGTGTCGCCATCTCATCAATGTCGTAGCCAAGTTCATTTGCATATTCCTTCGCAAACGCAACCAGTTCATCGCTCGTAAAAATCGGTATTACGATCTTCTCCGTAAATCTTTCCGCAAAACTTTCATCCCTGCCAAGTGCTTTCTTTAATCCCTCTTTTGTATCCTCCATAATGATCAGGATATCACTCTCATCACTCTCCAGACAAAGGGACAGCCGTACTGCAGTTTCTCTGGAAATATCCCCCGCACTCTCAATGATCAGGCAGCCGCCTGCTACCTTTCGAAGCAGCATTGCAATATCTTTCTGATTTAAAGACTTTCCCTCGATCTTTCCGATCCGCCCGTTTGGTCTGCCCGTTTCCTTCTGTAGTGCCCTGATCAGGTTGGTTGCAAGCACCGTCTTTCCGCTTCCGCGGATTCCCTGAATCAGGATGTGGCCAAAACCTCTGTCTTTTTTAAGCGGTCTGCTGCATCCGAAAAGTGTCTGACTGATCTGTTCTTCCATTCCGTTTACCGGAACGAAATATGTGAACAGCTTCCTGATTTCCGGTGAAAGTTTTTTCGGAGCTTCTTCCTCCGTGTCATCCTCCTGCGGCTGATCTGCGGCATCTTCTTCTCCATCATCATATTCGGTCACAAGCGCCTGTTCCAGTTTCTGATGCATCTGTGCCAGATCCGGTTCCCCGCTTTGTGGCTCTGCTGCATCCAAAGCAGCATCCTCTTCGTCTGTTTCCGGTTCGATGATTTCGTCTGCTTCCGGTTCAATGAATTCATCCTCCGCAGCTTCTTCGCCTGTTTCCGGCTCTGTGATGTCTTCGGCCACGACATTATCCTCCGCGGCTTCTTCGTCCGTTTCCGGCTCTATGATGTCTTCAGCCACGGCATCTTCCTCCACGGCATCTTCTCCCGCGGCTTCCTCCGGATTGAGATCTTCAACATTTCCCATCTCTTCGGCTTCTTCTGCTTCATCGTAATCTTCCTCTAAGAGATCATCGTCATCATGGAAAAACGTGCGTTTCATAAATTCTTCAAGACTCGGAATCCGTTTTGTCGGCTGTACCATCCTCCGCTTCAACTGTTCTTCTCTGGATTCTCTGGTCTCCTCTTTTTTCTGTTTCAAAATCTCATCGAGATCTTCTGTCGTATTTTTTACCTTGTCGATCTTCTGCTGCAGGATCTGATTCATATTTGCAACGATCTGTCCTGCCGTCTCCTCCGCAACCGGAGTTCCATTCTGAAAGGAAGTATGTGCTGCCTCAAGCTCCGGCACAATGTCCTTTAAACGCTCCATGATCTCCTCAGTCTCTTTTAGTGCCTTTTTCCTTGCGGCTTCGAGCTTCCGCTTTTCTGCCTCCTGCATGGCGACTTCCGCCGCGTGTTTGGTCTTTTCCCACTCACCGAGCACATCGGAAATACTCATCTGGCCTGTGATCTGCCGTTCCACCATTGCACGATCCGGCACATTTAGGTTCATCTGGCCGCCCGGCTCTTCGCCAAGCATTTCCTGAAAATTGATCTTCAGAGAGCCGTCAATTTCTTCATCTGTCTCAATATGACCGTACTTCTGCTCCTGCCTTTCCTTTTCTTCCTGTGTCTCTTCACGTGGGATCTGAAGGTATGGTATATCCTCCACCATCTTCTTGATATTGTCCATGGTGTCGGAAACCGTCTCTTTTTCTGTTGCGTCCATGATCTGCTGCATACTCTTTGCAAGTTCCTGCTGCAGATTGACCGTATTGAATTTCTCTGTGTTGGTCGTTACCTTCGGAATCTGAACTGTCTCGGAAACAATCTCTCCTGATGCAAGATCTTCGTCCTGGCGGACTTCCATGACACCGTCCCGCTCGATCTTTTCTCTGGTGATCGCACGGTATTTCTCCTCCTGCTGCGGTGTCAGCGGCTGATAAAGCATTTTCAGTTCAAGTGCTTTTTCCACATATACGCCATCTCCAAACCAGAGTACCAGTTCATCACAGGCATCAATACACTTATCACTCATGCCTGCCTGATGATAAAGCCTTGCCAGCTCAAATGCCCACTTTTCCGTGTATTCCTGTTCCTTTAATTCCTCCAGTATGCCAATCTGTTCTGTGACCGGTGCCCCCTGCTCCCTGCTCAGTTCGTAGCGGAGCACATATTTTAAATTGTCGTGCGGCGCGATCTCTACAAATTCTTCATAGTAATCCTTCGCCTCATCAAAATTATGCGTATGGATTGCAAGTTCTGCCAGACGGTAAATGATCGTTCTTCCGATCGGTGATCTGTCATACGCCATCAGCAGCACATCCCGGCTGTCCACGTAGCGCTCCATATGACTGTATATCTCACTGGCAAGCACCAGGGAATTTACGTTTTTAACTTTTCTCCAGTTGATGGTGTCTGCGATTTCTTCTGCCTTTTCGTAATTCTCTGCTCCCACCAGACTTTTCATCTCGTCCAGCTTCAATTTATATTCATATTTATCCAAAATATGTCACCTCAAAATCTGCTATTCAACCAGAAAATACCATATGGTGAAAGTACCCCTGATTATTGATTTCAGTGTAACATAACAGGTGCCTTCTGTCAAAAACAACTATGCCAGAATGCGACAAAAATCCTGTCAATTTTTCCCATAAAAAAACAGGATCTGCTTTGCAAATCCCTCCCCGATAAACAGTTGTCATCAGAAAAAAAGATGAAAGCCCTGTCTGGACGTTCATCTTTTTTTTCGAACTTCTTTCTATTCATTTTTTTCGTTTTCCGGTTCCTGCTCTGTCCCGGATTCTTTATAATTCATCGCATTGGTCTTTGCGTCAATATCCACCAGCATAATATACTCATCCGTTTCATCCGGAAGATTTCTCCTGCGCAGGAAATGATTGATGATATTCCGCGCGATATAGTAGATCACCGCAAATGTCGGCACACCCAGGATCATACCCGGCACCCCGAACATTCCGCCTCCGATCAGTATGGCAAATACCACCCAGAAGGAGGACAGGCCTGTGGAATCACCAAGGATCTTAGGCCCGAGGATATTTCCGTCGAACTGCTGCAATATGATGATAAAGATCAAAAAGTAAAGTCCCTGCAGCGGATTCGCCAGTGCAATGATGATAAAACTCGGAATTGCTCCGATATACGGTCCGAAAAATGGAATCACATTCGTCACGCCGACGATCACGGATACCAGCACGGTATACGGCATACGCATGATCAGCAGTACCACGTAGCACATCACGCCGATAATCGCGGAATCCAGTATTTTTCCCGTGATAAACCCGCCGAAAATCTGGTTGCTTTTGCGTACCGTGTCCACAATGATATTTCCGCGCTCCGGTTTAAATACCGCATAAATGATCTTTTTGGACTGACCGATAAATTTTTCCTTTTCCATCAGCACATATACTGAAACGATCAGTCCAATGACAGTATTAAACAAAAGCTTCACTACGGAGATCACACCGCTCGTAATGGATGCAATGTATGTGGTTGCCTGCGGCAGGACATCGGTCTGCACCCAGTTTTCAAAATAGCTGGTCGCACGATCCAGCGTATCATTCATAAATTCGGCTGTCTTCTTATCGCCCTTAAACTGCGTGTCTATCCATTTTGAGAGCTGATCCACCTCGTCCGGAAGCGAAGTGAACATACCGGTAATACTCTGAATAAGCTGCGGTACCACCATCATGATAAGCGCATATACGATCAGAACCAGAAATAAGAGCGAAAGCGCAATACTTATGCCGCGCGAAAGCTTCCAGACTTTCTTTTCATTCTGAATACGCTTTCCAAAAAACGTCTTTAAATGGCGTTCCAGAAACATCATGACCGGGTTCAGCAGATAGGCGACCACAAGCCCGATGATGATCGGCTGCAGCACTTTCATCAGTTTCTTCCAGCCGGATGCAAATCCGTTGTACCGGTAAATCAGGAAGAACACAAGGATGCAGCAGCAAAAAACAGCAAACACCAACAGTGCGATCATCAGGTATGACTTCAAATTTGAATCCACTTTATCTTTTTTCCCGCGTTCCTGAGGAATTTTCTTTTCCTGCTCTGCCACGTGTCCTTCCCCCTTCTTTCTTTTAACCTCTGTAATAGTTAATGAGACATCCTTTCAGAATGATCGTTCTCTCATCCTCGGTCAGTTCACCCATCTGAAGTTTAAACGGAATCATTCTTCCGTCTTTTACTACGAACGTCTCAATCTCTGTTTTCTTCTGCTCGATCGCTTCTTTGATCTTCGGGATAAACAGGTAATCGCCATTCTGGAACGGAAGTTCACCTTCCGGAATCAGAAACGGAAGCATACCCCAGTTGATCAGATTGGAGCGGTAACGCTTGGTCGCATATTCATTCGCAATATTAGCCCAGCCACCAAGCACCTTCTGACATGATGCAGCCTGCTCACGCGCAGAACCATCTCCCGGCTTCACCGCAAAAATCGTACTGCCGACACCAAGATTTTCTTTTGTTATGTTTGTATATTCTTTTTTGATTGTTTCAAGAACAGGTGCAATTTCAGCAAATCCTTCTTCCGGGTTCTTTCCCTCTTCAATTGCTTTCTGCGCCTTCTGCACTTCTTTTGCACGTCCGACGTATGCCGGATCTTTTCTGGAGAGTGCAAACTCCGCAAGTCCAAGCGGATTGGAACGGAAGGATGATGTCTCGCCGGACGGGATCAGCTCATCGGTCGTGGTAACCGGATCATGGATCTCGGAAACAACCTTTAATACCATGTTTTCCGGAAGTGCACTCATTGCCGGCCAGTCTTTGATATTCGGGCCAAACTGGATCTCAACCGACGGATCTGCAACTCCCTTGGAATCAAATACGCGGTTCTCATAAATCGTTTTGTCAAAGAAATATTTCGGTTTTGTATAGCTTACATCCATGTCTGCCGCAGAGGTAAGAATACCCTTGTTTGCCGCAGTTGCTGCGATAGAACGCGCGTCCATAAGCGCAACGGATGCCACCTGTCCATTCTGTACCTTGGAGCCTTCACGGTTCGGGAAATTTCTGGTGGAATGACGGATGGAAAACGCGTTGTTTGCCGGTGTGTCACCTGCGCCGAAGCACGGTCCGCAGAACGCAGTCTTTACGATCGCTCCGGTCTCCATCAGGGATGCGACCGCACCGTTTTTGACCAGTTCCATATAGATCGGCGTACTTGCCGGATATACGCTTAATGTAAATTCGTTTGCGCCGATGGATCTTCCTTTTAAGATATCTGCCGCATCACAGATATTTTCAAATCCGCCTCCGGCACAGCCTGCAATGATACCCTGATCCACGTAAAGCTTTCCGTCTCTTACCTTGCTCTTTAAGTCCAGTTTGACCGCTCCGTCAAAGCTTACTTCCGCACGTTTCTCGCAGTCATCGAGGATATCCATGAGGTTTGCGTTCAGTTCATCGATCGTATAGGTATTGCTCGGATGGAATGGCATTGCGATCATTGGTTTGATCGTGCCAAGGTCGATCTCGATCATTCCGTCATAATATGCTACTTTGCCCGGATTTAATTCTTTATATTCACCGGCTCTTCCGTGGATATCGTAAAATTCTTTTACTTTTTCATCAGTTCTCCAGATGGAAGACAGACAGGTTGTCTCTGTGGTCATAACGTCCACTCCGATCCGGTAATCCACACTCAAGTTGGAAACGCCCGGTCCGACAAATTCCATGACTTTATTTTTCACATAACCGCGGTCAAACACTTCTCCGATGATCGCAAGGGCAATATCCTGCGGTCCGACGCCTTTTTGCGGAGTTCCGGTCAGATACACACCGACCACGCCCGGCATGTTGATATCATAGGTCTTGCTGAGAAGCTGTTTTACCAGCTCCGGTCCTCCTTCACCGACCGCCATGGTTCCAAGCGCTCCGTAACGGGTATGGGAATCAGACCCAAGGATCATTTTTCCGCCGCCAGCAAGCATTTCACGGGCAAACTGATGGATTACTGCCTGATGAGGCGGTACATAAACGCCGCCGTATTTCTTTGCACAGGTCAGTCCAAACATATGGTCATCTTCGTTGATGGTTCCGCCTACCGCACACAGACTGTTGTGGCAGTTGGTAAGTACATAGGGAATCGGAAATTTTTCCAGTCCGGATGCGCGGGCTGTCTGAATAATACCGACAAACGTGATATCATGGGAAGTGAGCTTGTCAAATTTGATCTGAAGCTTTTCCATATTGCCGGATGTGTTGTGTTCCTTTAAAATGCCGTAAGCGATCGTGTTTTTTGCCGCTTCACTGCGCTCTGCCGTCTCACCGGTCCGGCTCTTTATGATGTCCGCAGCGTCTTTACTGTCTTCCACGAGCTCTGTGCCGTTCAACAGATATACACCTTTGTCGTATAATTTCATAATTTTCCCTCCTGAAAATGTAAGCAAAATCGGCGGTGAAACG
>OIZA01000079.1_pt1 | contig 58661 bp, 45 predicted proteins | sample 1588381 | NCBI WGS metagenome assembly OIZA01 (sample SAMN03283277) | human gut metagenome | biome: human-associated habitat; material: feces | host: Homo sapiens | place: Peru | collected 2012 | reverse complement strand
ACTATCTAATTAACCTATATTACATAAACAACCCCACAAACCCAAATTTATCAAATTTACCTTAACCCACAGACAAAATTAAAAATTTAATTTACAACTTTCCTTGTATTTTCTATGAAAAAACAGTATAATGGTAATGTGTATATTAGTATATTGGATTTCTATGGAGGAAAATATATGATAAACAAGGGAACGAAAAGACTATTATCACTAATTGCAATGGTGATAATTATGATTTCTACTACATTAATAACAGTTTCCGGAGACACAGTTAGAGATTATAAGATTCAGGAAATTGGACTGAAAATCAGCCTTCCTGCTTATATGAATGTTATTACCAGAGAAACATCAACTAATGATGAAGTTTATAAAAAGTACGGTACAAGTGGCAAGGACTTAACTGACCTTGATATGTACCTTGTAGCTTATTCTGCCGATGCAACACAGACACTTACTATTACTGTTACAGAGGATAAGAATAGTAAAAAAGTAAAAAACTACAACACTTTAAGCGAAAGTCAGCTAAACACAATTAAAAATTCTTATCAAAAGAATGATGGTTGTGAAAGTTGTTCTATCGAAAATTACAACAATCTGGTTTATTTCACTTCTATGATTCAGTCAAAAATCAATAACAGTACTGATGCAGAGGTTACTTACTCAATGCAAGGTGATACTTTAGTTGACGGTAAGTATTATCATTTTAACTTGGTTTCTGCTGACGGTGCAGTCAGTGATGACGATAAGGATCTTTTAACTTCTGTTCTTGAATCTGCAACATATGATAGTGAGAAAGGCTTTTGGGATGCTAACATTATCACATTTGTTTGTATTGTTGGTGGTGTCTTAGTATTACTGATTATCTTTATCATTATTATTAGTCACAGAAGAAAGAAAAAGTTAAGAAAAAGACTAAGAGAAATTGATGAAGAAATCCATAATAACGACAGAAAGAGAAATAGAGAAAGAGACAGAGCAAGAAAAAATCGCCATACTGCAACAGGTGCAAACAGACCTGATGCTTTCTTTGATGGTGTAGATGGCTATGAAACTTCTGAAAATATGGATAAAATCGAGAGAGATTTAATCCGTGAGGCTCATAGAAATGTAGAGAATCTAACTGAAGAACCAAAGAACACTAGTACGGATAAAGTGGATTATAGTGATTTCTTTGAAGAATATGAGAATACTAAAAATAACAGAACTAGCCAAAGACCTCCTAGAAGAGATAATTCTAGAAGAAACAAGAAGAATAAACGCTCTAAGGGTAGTTCCAGAAGAAAATTTTAAGGGTGATTTTTATTAACAGATTGATTATCGAGAATGTTCGTATCATTTCTCCGGAAGAACAAAGAGACGAGGTTGCTAATCTATATGTAAATAACGGTAGAATAGCAGACCCATTTAGAAAAACAGAACAAGACACAGTAATTGACGGTACAGGTCTTGTGGCAATGCCGGGTCTTGTTGACCTACATGTTCACCTTCGTGATCCCGGTCAAGAAGAAAAGGAAGATATTATTACCGGTACTAATGCAGCAGCAGCCGGTGGTGTTACCAGCTTACTATGTATGCCAAACACTAACCCGACAATTGATAATGCCGGTGTAATCAGCTACATTAAGGAAAAAGCAAAGAACTGTAAGTCAAGAGTTTATATTGCCGGTTCAATTACAATGGGTCTTGAGGGTAAAGAACCTACTGATTTAAAAGCACTTAGAAAAGCCGGTGCTATCGGTCTTTCTGATGATGGCAGACCTGTACTTGACCCTGAAATTATGGCTTCTGCTATGAAGAAAGCTCCTGAACTTGGTATGACAGTTGTTGCTCATTGTGAAGACCTTGAACTTGCTGACGGTGGCAAGATTAATAAAGGCAAAATGTCCGAAAAGCTAGGCATTAAGGGTATTCCTGCCGAAGCTGAGGATAAAGGTACAAAGCGAGAAATTAACTTAGCTAAAGAGAATAATGTACCGGTTCACATTTGTCATGTAAGTACAAAGACTTCTGTACAAATGATTAGGGAGGCTAAGGAAGACGGTGTTAAAGTTACTGCCGAAACTGCACCACATTACTTTACTTTAACAGAAGATGTTCTTGAGAAAAGGGACGCTGACTACAGAATGAACCCACCTTTAAGAACAGAAGAAGATAGATTAGCAATTATAGAAGGTCTTGCTGATGGTACACTTGATTGTATTGCAACAGACCATGCACCTCATACAGAAGAGGATAAAAAAGATTTTGAAAAAGCACCTAACGGTTCTATCGGTATGGAAACTTCATTGGCAGCAGCACTAACTGTGCTATACCATAATGGAGACTTTTCTCTACTTGATATTGCAAAATTAATGAGTACAACACCTGCAAAAATTCTAAAAATTAATGCCGGTTCTCTAAAGACAGGTGCTTTGGCTGATATTGCTCTTGTAGATGTTGATAAGGAATGGATTGTTGACAGAGATAAGCTACATGGCAAAAGCAAGAATACACCTTTCAAAGGTATGAAAATGAAAGGTAAGGTTGTAAAAACTATTCTTGAAGGCAAGGTAGTTTTTGAAGAAGACTGATTGAATAATTAGTTTCATATAAATTAGTTATTAATAAGTTTAAAATATATAAAAAGGAGTAAAAAAATGGGTAATGGACTTACTTACAAAGAAGAATTTATTAAATTTATGGTAAATGGTGGTATTCTTCGTTTCGGGGAATTCACTCTAAAGAGTGGTAGATTGTCGCCATATTTCATCAATACAGGCAACTACAAGTCTGGCTCTCAGATTTCCAAACTTGGTGAATTCTATGCTGAATGTATTATGGATAACAACATTAAGGGTGACGCTATCTTTGGTCCAGCCTATAAGGGTATTCCTCTTGCAATTGCAACAGGCATTATCCTTAACAACAAATTCGGTGTTGATATGAACTATTGCTTTGATAGAAAAGAAGTCAAGGATCACGGTGAAGGTGGTATGATTATCGGCTATCAGTTCGGCGAAAATGATACACTTGTATTTGTTGATGATGTTATTACTTCCGGTAAAGCACTAAGAGAGTCAATGGAAAAAATCAAGGGTATCTGTAACGCAAATGTTAAGGATATGGTTATTTCTGTTGATAGAATGGAAATAGGTAAGGGTGGCAAGAAGTCTGCCGTTCAAGAAGTTGAAGAAGAATTTGGTATCAAAGTTCACTCTGTAGTTACAATGGACGATATTATTAAGGCTATTGAAGATGGTGTTGTTGAAGGTAAAGAACACCTAGACGCTATGAAGAAGTACAGAGAAACTTATGGTGTTTAAGAAGGAGAATTTATTATGTCATTTGATAGACTAATTGAGAAAATTGTAGAAAAGCAAAACCCAACTGTTGCAGGTCTTGACCCTAAGATGGCTTACATTCCTGAATATATTAAGGAAGAGTCATTCAAAAAGTATGGCAAGACACTTGAGGGTGCTGCTGATGCTATTCTTACATATAACAAAGGCTTAATTGATGAACTTTATGATATTGTTCCGGCAGTAAAGCCACAATGTGCATATTATGAAATGTACGGTTGGTACGGTGTAAGAGCTTTGGCAGAAACTATTAAGTATGCTAAGTCAAAGGGTATGTTTGTTATTACAGATGGTAAGAGAAACGATATTGGTACAACTATGGAAGCATATGCTATTGCTCACCTTGGTGAAACTGATATTGACGGTGAAAAGGAAGAAGCTTTTGGTGGCGATGCATTAACAGTAAATGGCTACCTAGGTTCTGACGGTATTAACCCTCTACTAACAATTTGTGAAGAAAAGGATAAGGGTATCTTTGTTCTGGTTAAAACATCTAACCCATCATCAGGCGAATTACAGAACCTTGAATTTAGAGGTGACGAAACAGTTTACCTACATATGGGTAGAATGTGCGAAGATTGGGGCAAAAAGGTAGTTGGCAAGTACGGTTACAGTGGTGTAGGTGCAGTTGTAGGTGCAACATATCCTGAAATGCTAACTGAACTAAGAGGCGAACTTCCTAAGACATTCTTCCTAGTACCGGGTTACGGTGCTCAGGGTGGTGGTGCTAATGACTGTAAGGGTGCATTTGACCAAAACGGTATTGGTGCTATTGTTAACTCATCAAGAGGCATTATGTGTGCATGGCAGAAGATTGAAGGTCTTGATGAAAAGGATTACGCTAAGGCTGCAAGACAGGAAGCTATCCGTATGAGAGATGACCTAAAGTCTGTTATTGGTGAAATGAAGTTAAAGTAATTTTTACAGGTTAACCTTGTTCACAAAAAGTTTACTGTTGTATAATGATTTGTGCATTATGTAAAAGGTTAATTTGTTGACTTTAAGATGTTAAAGTAATATAATTTTATTAGTGATTTATGAGTATAATCGACTTAACTGTCGGTTTGAAATATTTTGATATTAGATAAGGAGATTTTTAAAATGTCAAGAGTCTATAATTTTTCAGCAGGTCCATCAATGTTACCTGAACCGGTTCTAAAGAAAGCAGCAGATGAAATGCTTGATTATCAGGGTTGTGGTCAGTCCGTAATGGAAATGTCACACAGAAGTAAGCAGTTTGATGGTATCATCAAGGATTGCGAAGCATTACTAAGAGAAGTAATGAATATTCCTGATAACTACAAAGTTCTATTTCTACAGGGTGGTTGTTCTTCACAGTTTGCTATGGTTCCAATGAACCTAATGAACAAGAACCACAAAGCTGACTATGTTATCACAGGTCAGTGGGCTAAGAAAGCTGCTAAAGAAGCTGCCAGATATGGTGAAGTTAATATTGTTGCTTCTTCTGAAGACAAGACTTTCACATATATTCCTAAGCTAGACAAATCAACATTCTCTAAGGATGCTGACTATTTCTATATTTGTATGAACAATACAATTTACGGTACTGTTTATCACGAACTACCTGACACAGGTGATATTCCACTTGTAGCTGATATTTCTTCTTGTATTATGAGTGAACCAATTGATGTTAGTAAGTTTGGTTGCCTAATTGCAGGTGCTCAGAAGAACCTTGCTCCTGCAGGTCTAACAATCGTTATTATCCGTGAAGACCTAATCGGCAATGCTATGGATATTACTCCAACAATGTTTAACTACAAGACTCATGCAGATGCAAATTCTCTATTCAACACACCTCCATGCTGGACAATTTATGTTGCTAAGCTAGTTCTTGAATGGATTAAGAACGAAGTTGGTGGCCTAGATAAGATGAAAGAACTTAACGAAAAGAAAGCTAAGGCTCTTTATGACTTCCTAGATAACTCAAAGCTATTTAAGGGTACAGTAGTTAAGGAAGACAGAAGCCTTATGAATGTTCCTTTCGTTACAGGTGACAAGGATATGGATGCTAAGTTTGTTGAAGAAGCAACTAAAGCAGGTTTTGTTAACATTAAGGGTCACCGTACAGTTGGTGGTATGAGAGCTTCTATCTACAATGCTATGCCATATGAAGGCGTTGAAAAGCTAGTAGAATTTATGAAGAAGTTTGAAGAAGAAAACGCTTAATCAAGTCTATTTATTGTGAGGAGAATTACTGATGTACAATGTACTAACTTTAAATAAAATCGCTAAGTGTGGTACAGATATTCTTGGCGATAACTATACAGTTTCTGATAATGAAACAAATCCTGTTGCTGTTCTTGTTCGTTCAGCATCAATGCACGAAATGGAAATGCCTGATAGCCTGCTTGCTATTGCAAGAGCAGGTGCAGGTGTTAACAACATTCCTATTAAGGATTGTGCAGAAAAGGGTATCGTAGTATTTAACTCACCGGGTGCTAATGCTAACGCAGTTAAGGAACTTGTTGTTGCAGGTCTATTAATGTCATCAAGAAAGATTGTTAACGGTATTGAATGGGCTAAGACTCTAAAAGGCAACGGCGATCAGGTTGGCAAAATGGTTGAAAAAGGTAAGTCAAACTTTGCCGGTCCTGAAATTATGGGTAAAACACTGGGTGTTATCGGTCTTGGTGCTATCGGTATCAAGGTTGCTAATGTAGCTTCAGCTTTAGGTATGAAGGTTGTTGGTTGCGACCCATTCCTAAGTGAAGCAAATAAGGCTAAGTTAGTTGACTGCAAGATTGTTGAAACTAACGATGAAGTTTATGCAGAAGCTGACTATATCACAGTTCATGTTCCTCTAAATGACGGTACTCGTGGTATGATTAATAAAGAAACAATCAGCAAGATGAAGGACGGTGTAAGAGTTCTTAACTATAGCCGTGACGGTCTTGTAAATTCAACAGATATTCTTGATGCACTAAAGAGTGGCAAGATGAGTGCTTATGTAACTGACTTTGCTACTGATGATATTCTTGGTGAAGATGGTGTTATTGCAATGCCTCACCTAGGTGCTTCAACTCCTGAAAGTGAAGACAACTGTGCTGTTATGGCTGCAACAGAAGTTAAGGATTACCTAGAAAACGGTAATATCGTAAACTCTGTAAACCTACCTTGCCTATCAAAGGATAAGACAGGTGGCACAAGAGTATGTGTAATCGCTAAAGCTGATGCTGATACAGATGCGATTGTAAAGGCAACAGGTTCTGATGACTTTGCAACTGCTACAAGAGGTGACTTTAGCTACACAATTATTGATAATGCTACAAACACAGATGTTAATGTTGATGGTGTTATCAAGGTAAGAAGTTTGTAATTTTTAGATTAATATTATTAAAAGGAGGTCAAAACAATGAGAAAAGTGGTTTCAATACTTTTAGCAGTTCTAATGCTAACTGCTATGGGTACAGTAGCAGTAACATCAGCAAGTGCTGAAGAAACTGCTACAGTTAACGGTGTAGTTGCTAATGTTGGCGACACAGTTACTATTGATTACTTTGTAAAGTCCGACTGTATTTGGGAAGATTTCCAGGGTCATGTAACATATGATTATGACGGACTACAGCTTGAAAGCTTTGAAATGCCGGATTTAACAACAGGTATTATGACTAACACTCTTAACAAAGGTTTAGTATATTATACCGGTGTTGACATTAACAGTAACTACAAGTTCTATAACGAAGTAAACTTCTACAGAATTAAGTTTACAGTTCGTCAGACCGGTAACTATGTAGTTAATAATGTTTGGGTAGTTGCTGACGGTAACAATGTTGATATGATTGTTGATAATGGTGTTATTCTTAACCCATCAAGACTAATCACTCGTGAAGTTGTTACAGCTACTCCAAAGCCAACAGAAACAACAACTACAGAACCATCAACTACAGAATCATCAACTACAAAGAATAATACTGAACCATCAACTACTAAGCCAAATCCATCTTCAACTACTCCAACAGTTACATCTTCAACACCATCACCATCACCATCAACTCCTGTTGCAGTAAGTGGTGTTGCACTAAATAAGAAAGTTGCTACAGTTAATGTTGGTAAGACAGTTACAATAAAAGCTACAGTAACTCCTGCAAATGCAGATAATAAGACTCTAGTTTGGACATCTTCTAACACAAAGATTGCTACTGTATCAAACGGTGTAGTTAAGGGTGTTAAGGCAGGTAGAGTTATAATTACTGCTAAGACAACTGATGGTTCAAACATTTCTGCAACATGTACAGTAACAGTTAAGCAACCTGTAACAAGAATTTCTCTATCAAAGAAAGCAACAATGTATACAGGTAAGAAGTTAACTCTTAAGGCTAAGGTTAACCCAGCTAATGCTTCTAATAAGGCATTAACTTGGAAGTCATCTAACACTAAGATTGCTAAGGTTGCTTCTAACGGTGTAGTTACAGGCGTTAAGGCAGGTACAGTTAAGATTACTGCAACTGCAAAGGATGGTAGCAGAAAGTCTGCAACATGTACAGTAACAGTTCGTCAGTCAGTATCTAAGATTACTCTAAGCAAGACAAATGTTGTTCTTCCTAAGAAGGGTTCTTCTTATAATGTAAGAGTAACAGTTGCTCCTAAGAATGCTTACAACAAGAATGTTACAGTTAAGTCTGCTAACACAAAGGTTGTTAAGGTTTCTGCTTCAACAGTTAAGTCCGGTAAGACAGTTAAGATTACTGCTGTAAAGAAGGGTACAACTAAGGTTGCATTTACTGCTAAAGACGGTAGCAAGAAGTCTGCTATATGTAAGGTAACAGTTAAAAAATAATAATAATTAATCTAAAAAATAATTAGCTAAAAGCCCTATTCATTGCGAATAGGGCTTTGTTTTGTAATTAATTAGCTATTTAGGATTGTGTCAGCGTCAAGAATACCAAGGTCGATTTTCCATTTTAAAATTCTCTTTACAGAGTCATTAATTTGGTTAATAGGTATTTCATTATTTTTAACTGCTTTTAATACGGCAGGATACTGAGTGTCAACTGATGAACAACATAATAGGTCATTACCTGCTTTTGTAGCAATAACTGCTGCTGATTCATCACCGGTAAACTGGGTAATTGCATCCATTATTAAATCATCAGTCATTATAACACCATTAAAATTAAGCTGATTTCTAATAATCTTGTGTACATTCTCTGATAGAGATGCAGGGTAATTTTTGTCAATACAATTAACTATATTGTGAGAAACAAGTATACAATCTGCACCGGCATTTATTCCGGCAATAAATGGTTTAAAATCTTTTTCGGTAAATTCAGAATAATCTCTATTGTCATATGCAATTCCTGTGTGGGTATCAACATTGTTTCCGTAACCGGGAAAGTGTTTTAGTACAGTACCTAGGTGGTACTCTTTTGAAGTACTTACAACTGTACTGACAAATTTATCAACATCATCAACATTGTCACTGAATGAACGGTCATACATAAATCCATTTTTATCAGAAGTAATATCGCAATCAGGTGCCATATTTACATTAATTCCAAGGGAAAGTAAAAGTTTAGCCTTTTCTTCAGCATCATTAATAATACCGTCCCAGCCACCGTTTGCAAAAGTATCTTTAGGTGAAAGAAAAGGACTTTTCCTAAGGTTGGGGTTGCTACTGACTCTTACAACAGTCCCACCTTCTTCATCAACACCGATAAGTAGTGGTATTTTAGCCTCATCCTGATATGATTGAATAGTGCTTTTTACTTCTTCCTTAGTTTTATTTTCAAAGTCTTTTCCAAAAAGAATATATCCACCAATGTGATATTGATTGATTTGTTCAAGTTCATTAGTGTTGGGACATCTAACATAAAACATTTGCCCTACCTTTTCTTCGGTAGTCATTTTGCTGATGTAATTATCTAAACTATTATCCAAAGTTTCTTCTATATTAGTGGTAGGTTCAACTGTTGTTGTGGTAGGTTCTGTTGAGAATGTTGTAGTTTCACTTGTTGATACGGTAGCAGAGCTACTGCTATTGCTTTTCTTTTGTGTACCACAACTTGTAAATAAAAGTACTAGCACAATACATAATACAGAAGTGATTAATTTACTGTTTATTATTTTCATTACTATACTCCTTTCGATTAACCCTATTATATATCATAATAAAATATATTAACAGTAAAGATAAGAGAGAAAAAATATATTATATAAGTTCTTTTTTGTACATATTGTTAAATATAATAAATATGAAATAGTGGCTTTATTGTTCAAAACAATAGGTAAAAATTTATGCAATTTATACATTCTATTGGTTAAAATATACAATTACAGTTGGTCTACATTGTTAATAAAATTGAAAATAACATTAAATCATTAAAAAATATTGTATATTTTGAACAAGGGTGTTATAATGTAACTGTAATCAAAAGAGATTAATATTTACACATTTAATTAAGGAGATTTAATCCAATGAGAAATTATGATTCCAAACATATTCTCAATATTGCATTAGCCGGTCACAAAGGTTCAGGTAAAACCTCTGTTGCCGAAAGTATGCTATATTTGACAGGAAATGTTTCAAGACTCGGGAAAATTGAAGAAGGAAACACTTCTCTGGATTATGACCCAGAAGAAGTTAAGAGAAAATCTTCTGTTCTTACTGCTGTTGCTCCGGTTGAATGGAAAAATACAAAGATTAATCTTATCGATACACCGGGACTATTTGATTTTGCCGGTGGTATCGCAGAAGGTATGAGAGCTGCAGAAAGTGTGCTAGTTGTCGTATCTGGCAAGGATGGGGTCGATGTAGGAACCGAGAAAGTAGTTAATATGGCTACTGAGATGGGCAAAACAAAGATGTTCTTTGTTAATGGGCTTTGTGATGAAAGTGCTAGATTTTATAGAGTGTTTGAAGATTTAAAGACAGTATTTGGCCCAACAGTTTGTCCTGTTGTTGTTCCTTACATTAACGACGGTAAGGCTGAAGTATATATAAACCTTTTTGAATATAGAGCCTATAAGTACTCTGAGGGTGGCAAGGTTGAACCAACCGATATGCCTGACTTAGGTACTAGATTTGATGGTCTTAGAGAGGCTATCAAAGAGGCTGTTGCAGAAACATCGGAAGAACTACTGGAGAAGTTTATTGAAGGGGAAGAATTTACTCCTGAAGAAATTATCCTTGGTGTTTCTCAAGGTGTTAGAGAAGGTACAATTATACCTGTATTTTGTGGTGATGCACATAATACATACGGTATTGACCAGTTATTGAATTCACTTACTTGGCTTGCTCCAAAAGCGGAGTCAGGTGCAGAAATCGGCTCAGATGTTAATGGAGAGCCAGTAGAAATTACAGTTAATTCTGATGGTGTACCAACTGCAATAGTGTTTAAAACTGTTATTGACCCATTTGTGGGAAAATTAAGTTATATAAAAGTTCTTAGTGGTAAAATTTCTACTGACACACCTCTTGTAAATATGAGGACCGGTGCAAATGAAAGAGTTACCAAGGTTCTTACTGTAAAGGGAAAGAAACAGGAAGATACACTGTTCATCTCAGCAGGTGATATTGGTGCAATACCTAAACTTTCTGATACTTTATCAGGGGACACACTTTGTTCACCACTTAGGAAAGTAACACTTGACGGTATTGATTATCCTGTTGCTAACCTTTCTATGGCAGTATATGCCGACAGTAAGGATGACGAAGAAAAAATTACTCAGGGTATTCTTAAATTGATGGAAGAAGACTCAACTATTAAATATGTACACAATCACGAAACTCACGAAAGAGTTGTTACAGGTTTAGGTGAACAACAACTTGATGTTATTGTTAGTAAACTAAAGTCAAAGTACAACATTGATGTTAAGTTGAAGAAGCCAAAGGTAGCCTATAGAGAAACAATTCGTGGTACTGTTAAGGTACAAGGTCGTCACAAAAAACAAAGTGGTGGTCACGGTCAGTTTGGTGATGTGTGGATTGAGTTCTCTCCTAGTGACAGTGATGGACTGGAATTTACACAAACAGTTGTTGGTGGTTCTGTTCCAAAGGGATTTTTCCCGGCTGTTGAAAAAGGACTACAGGACTCAATGAAAAAAGGCCCACTAGCCGGTTATCCGGTTGTTGGGGTAAAAGCTAACTTGTATGATGGTAGCTACCATCCTGTTGACTCATCTGAAATGTCATTTAAAATGGCAGCATCAATTGCTTTTAAGAATGGCATTACACAAGCTAAACCTACTTTACTTGAACCAATCGGTTCATTAAAGGTAACTGTTCCGGAAACACATACCGGTGACATTATGGGTGAAGTTACAAAGAGACGAGGCAGAGTTATTGGTATGGACTCAACACCTAATGGTATGCAGGTGATTGAAGCAGAAGTTCCAATGGCTGAGATGGGTGACTTCAATACCTTTATTAAACAGGTTACGCAGGGCAGAGGTAGCTTTACTCTTGACTTTGCAAGATATGAAGATGCACCTGCTAATGTAGCTGAAAAGGTTATTGCAGAAGCTAAAGAATAATGCAAGTTGCTTAATAAGTTTGTTATAGGGTAACACCTATTTCAATATAAATTTTGTTCTCCATTTCTTGAGAATTTATTAATTCTCTATTCTCTTTCTTCCATGGAAAGGACCACATTTTGTGGTCCTTTCCTCATATAACAAAGAAATTGTATAATTACAAATGTGCGAACAGAATTATTTAAATGTATATAAAGAAACAGAATGAAAATAAGGAATGGGGGGTACCGGTAATGAAAAAAGTAATGAAAAGTATTTCGCTATTTTTATGTGTTATGATTTTTGCAACATCATTGCCTGTACTTTTCGCAGAAACTGAAAGTGCTAGTGCAGCCACTACCACTATGGTAAACGAAAAGGTGAGAGGAAAGGTGCTTTATAGCTATAGCTACAAAGTGCTAACATTAATTAACAAGGAAAGAAAGAAAAGAAAACTTTCTCAACTAAAAATTACACAAGGACTTATCAGTGTAGCTAATAGAAGAACTGCTGAAATTTCTTTGTATTATGCACATAGTCGTCCTAACGGTGAGAAAAACCCATTTAAAATGTACAAGTGGAAACACTATGTTGGTGAAAATATAGCTTTAAACCAGCAAACTCCTGAGCAAGTTGTTAGGTGTTGGATGAATAGTCCGGCCCATAGAAAGAACATTTTAAATAAAAAATTCAATAGCGTTGGTATTGGCTGTTTTAAAGTAAACGGTTATATTTATTGGGAACAGTTCTTTGTTGATAATAAGGCAAGTAGAAACGCTGCTCAAAAATCTAATGCAGATGTTACATATACAGTAGCTATGAAAACTTCAAATGTTAAGTTGCGTTCTAGTGTAAAGTCAGTATGGTTTGATGACTTCTATACAAGAAGAATCACTACATATCAGTTTAATAAAAGAGTTGATAACTATGACTTTGTGACTAATCTAGATAACAGTTGTATTCAGTACAAGTCAGCTAATGAAAATATTGCTAAGATAAATTCAAAAGGTGTAGTCTTACCGGTAGCTAATGGTAAAACTACAATTACTGCAAAACTAAAAGGTTATCCTAGCAAAAAGGTAACTTGGACAGTTATTGTAGATGTTGAAGAAATGTAGTGAAATTAAAATTTAATTGCTTATTTAATAAGTTAAAGTCTTATACATAAGATTTATTTCCTAAAGGGTTGCTCCTGGTGTGTTGGTGGAGCAACCCTTTCGTCTTGCTATTAAGTTTTTATCAATTTGTCAATATTATGTGGAAAACATTTCTAAATAATATTAGATGACAGATTTTTACTCTTATGATATAATGAAAAAGTAAATGAGTATTATTTAATTTTGTATTCGTTATTTACTGATATATGATTTGTTTTACAGCATATGAATTATATAGGTAGGTGAAAAATGATATTACAAGGTTTAATAATTATTTTAATTCCATTTTTGGGAACATCCCTTGGTTCGGCATTGGTGTTGTTTTCTAAAAATCAGTTAAATCCCAAATTGCAAAAGTTTATGCTTGGTTTTGCCTCGGGAATAATGATTGCTGCATCTGTGTGGTCACTGTTAATTCCATCAATGGAACTTGCTGAGGAAAAGGGAATGGTAAAGTATATTCCGGCAAGTGTTGGATTCTTGTTGGGCATAGGATTTTTATTGTTGCTGGATAGTGTAATTCCTCATCTTCATTTGGACAGTAATCAGCCTGAAGGTGTAAAGTCCGGCCTTTCAAAAAGTACAATGCTTGTTCTTGCAGTTACTCTACATAATATTCCTGAGGGAATGGCAGTGGGCATTACTTTTGCAAGTGCAATGATGAATGATACAAGTATTTCAGTAGCAGGTGCTTTTTCTTTGGCAGTAGGTATAGCAATTCAAAATTTTCCGGAAGGTGCAATAATTTCTTTGCCACTAAAGGATAGAGGAATGAACAAGGGAAAGGCTTTTGTTATGGGTGTGCTATCAGGTGTAGTTGAGCCTATCGGTGCAGTACTTACATTAGTTTTTGCAAGTATGATAAGTTCTATATTGCCGTACTTTTTGTCTTTTGCTGCCGGTGCAATGATTTATGTTGTAACTGAGGAGCTTATTCCTGAGTCACAACAAGGTAAACATTCTAATATCGGTACAATCGGTGTAGCAGTAGGTTTTGTTGTAATGATGGTACTTGACTCAGCCTTTGGATAATTTCTAAATTTAAAACCACTAAACTATAGGTAATCTGCCTTTGGTTTAGTGGTTTTTGTTTTGCATTGTTTTAAACTTGTACAAGAAGAAAATATAAATTGAAAAATAAAATTAAAACAAAAAATTGAAAAAATCCCTTGACATTTTGAAAATAAATGATATATAATAAACTCAGTTAGCAGAGGCTAACTAAAATAAATATTACAGACAATCTATGTATTTTTACTTAACTTTTTTCTTTGATTTGTTTGAGTTTCCGAAAGGGAGTGCTTACCTTTCGGAAGATTGTCTGTCTTAGGAGAGTGTTAAATGAATAATTTAGAAATTACTAAAGTTGTAGGTAGAGAAATCCTTGATTCAAGAGGTAATCCTACAGTTGAAGCAGAGGTAACTCTTGCTGATGGTACAGTTGCCAGAGGTACTGCTCCAAGTGGTGCATCTACCGGTGAATTTGAGGCTTTGGAACTAAGAGATGGTGACAAGTCAAGATACCTAGGTAAAGGTGTTTTGAAAGCAGTAGAAAATATTAACACTATTATTCAGGATACAGTAAAAGGTCTTGATGCATCAGATATTTATGCAGTTGATAAGGCTATGATTACTGCTGATGGTACAAAGGATAAGTCAAAGTTAGGTGCTAATGCTATTCTTGCAGTTTCTATTGCAACTTCCAGAGCAGCAGCAACTTCACTTGGTATTCCACTATATAAATTCCTAGGTGGTATTTCCGGTAACAGATTACCTGTTCCTATGATGAATATTCTAAATGGTGGTGCTCATGCAACAAACACAGTTGATGTTCAGGAATTTATGATTATGCCTGTTGGTGCTACTTCATTTAGAGAGGCACTTAGATGGTGTGCAGAAGTATTCCACGCATTAGCTTCACTTCTAAAGTCAAAGGGCCTTGCAACTTCTGTTGGTGATGAAGGTGGTTTTGCTCCTAACCTTGCAAGTGACGAAGAGGCTATTCAGTACATTCTTCAAGCTGTTGAAAATGCAGGTTATGAACCTAAGAAAGACTTTATGATTGCTATGGATGCAGCATCTTCTGAATGGAAAGGCGAAAAGAAAGGTGAATATGTTCTTCCTAAGTCAGGTCAGAAGTTTACTTCAAGAGAACTTATTGACCATTGGAAAAATCTAATTGAGAAGTATCCTATTGTTTCTATTGAAGATGCACTTGATGAAGAGGACTGGGAAGGCTGGCAGGTTATTACTAAAGAACTTGGTGACAAAGTTCAGCTTGTTGGTGATGACCTATTTGTTACAAATACAGAAAGATTATCAAAGGGCATTGAAATGGGTTGTGGTAACTCAATCCTAATTAAGCTAAACCAGATTGGTTCTGTATCCGAAACACTAGAGGCTATTAAGATGGCTCATAAGGCAGGTTATACTGCTATTTCTTCTCATCGTTCCGGTGAAACTGCTGATACAACAATTGCCGACTTAGCAGTTGCACTAAATACTTGTCAGATTAAGACAGGTGCACCGTCTCGTTCAGAAAGAGTGGCAAAGTACAATCAACTTCTTAGAATTGAAGAAGAACTAGGGGATAGTGCTGTATATCCTCAGATGAAAGCATTTAATATTAAATAAAATTTTTATACTCATTTACATATCATATATTATAAAATAACGAATTTTGGGAGCATACAGTTGTGTATGCTCCTTATTATTTTGTTTTTAGGTAGTTAGAATTGTTAGATAATGTTAAAATTTGTCTATTAAACTCAAATAATTACTAAAGATTAACACGAAAATCGGCAATATTTTCAATTGTTATTAATACACTTTAATGATATAATATTTAATGTATTAATAAATAGTGGGGGACTAGATTTGATAATTGATTTTCACTCACATTTTTTGCCTTGTATTGATGATGGCAGTAAAAGTACAGAAATGTCACTTGAAATGCTAAAGAAAATGAAAGGGCAAAATGTTGATACTGTTGTAGCAACTCCTCATTTTTATGCTGATGAAAATAGAATTGATGATTTCCTTAGTGATAGGGAAAATGCTTATAATAGCATAAAGAATGAAATAAATAATATGGGCATCAATGTTAAGCTAGGTGCTGAGGTTACTTATTTTCAGGGGATAAGCAAAGCAAATGAAATTAAAAAGTTAACTACTGAAGGTACTTCAATTTTACTTTTGGAACTTCCTTTTGATAAATGGGATAATAGTATTATTGAAGAAGTGGATTATTTAATAAATAAGAGAAAGTTCACTGTTTTGTTAGCTCATTTAGACAGATATATTAGTATTTCTGAAAATAAAAAATATATCAAAAAGCTAGTAAAAATGCCACTTGTGGTGCAAATAAACGCAGGTAGTATTCTTGACAATAAAAGAAAAAAGAAAACATATTCTTTAATCAAGAAATGTGATAAAATAGTTTTAGGTAGTGATTGCCACAACCTAACTTCCAGAAAGCCTAATCTTTTAGATTGCAGAAATATACTTTCTGATGATTTAGGAGAAAAGGTTATTTTTAATATAGATATATTCAGTGAAGAATTTTTGTTTAATGGAGGAAAGTAGAATGTCAAAGAAATTAGCGTATATTATTAGTGCAGCAGTATTTGTTGTACTATGTGGCTTGATTGTTTGTGAAAAATTATTTCCGGAGGTGGGCTCTAGTCTATTTGGTGGACTACTAGGTTAAAATGAGTACATATAAGGATAATAAAAAACTAAAGAAAAATTTATTGATTGTAGGAATTATTCTGGTAATTGGTGTTTGCTTTGGTGTTGGAATGTACTTTTTGCTTGATGCAAAAGAACCTGTAAAGCTAACAAGTAAAGGTACTGAGTCTAGTGAGATTGTAAAAATCGGTAATGTAAAATGTACCCCAAAGAAAGATATTAAAACATATCTATTTATGGGTGTTGACCAAAGAGGCGAACTGACTAAAATTAAAAAGTACAATGGTACAGGTCAATGTGATGTATTAAAGGTTCTTGTGCTTGATGACAAAAATAAAACTTACAAAACATTGACTATTAACCGTGACACTATGGTTGATATGCTTGTATATAATGAAAATGGTGAGTCTATTGGCGAAATGAACGGTCAAATTGCTTTAGCTCATGCTAATGGTGATGTTGCTGATTTCGGTAGTAAGGTTACTAAGGAAGTTGTATCTAAGTTTTTAAACAGACAAGTAATTGACGGTTATGTAGCATTAAATATGGATTCTATTAAGGTATTAAACCACCTTGCCGATGGTGTTACTGTAAAGATTACAGATGACTTTTCTAAGTCAGATAAAACACTTAAGAAAGGCGAAACTGTTAAGCTAAATGACAACCAGGCTTATCATTATGTACACGACAGAAAAAATGTTGCCGATGGTACTAATGAAAACCGAATGGCTCGTCAAGAGGTATATCTAAATGAACTAAAATCTACTTATATGGATAAGTTCAATAAAAGTAATAAGTTTGTTGAAACTGTTTACAAAGAAGTAGAAAAGTATATGAATACAGATATGTCACTAAGTAAAATGTCAAAGGTTGCATTAAAACTTTCTAAATATAAAGAAGTTGAAGGTCCTACTTTAGAGGGTACAAGCAAGATGGGTGAATTTGGCTTTATGGAATTTAGAGTTGATAAGAATTGTCTAAACAATGCAATAATTGATTTATTCTATGATAAAGTTGAAAAATAATCGGTACAATGTGCTTGAAGGGAGATAAAAATGAATTTGGAGAATAAGGAAAATACTTCTCTTGAAAATGAGGGAAATACAAAAGCATTAAACCCAAAGTCTTTACTTGCTTTTGAAGAGGAAGAAACAAAAGAAACTGAAATTGATTTAGTTGATATGTTCTTTGCACTATTTGATAAGTTACATATTATTATTTTGTGTACACTTGTAGGTGCATTACTGCTAAATGCATATTCATATTTCTTTATTAAACCAACATATCAGTCAACATCTAAGATTTATGTTGTTTCAGCATCAAAGGATTCTGTAATTGATTTTTCAGATATTAATGTTGGTACTTCTCTTACCCTTGACTATGAACAGTTGATTCTTAGTTATCCTGTACTTAGCAAGGTAAGTGACAGTCTAAGCCTTAATTATACAATGAAAGAATTGCAGTCAATGATTGCTATTGAAAATCCAAGTGATACAAGAATTTTGAACATAACTGTTACATCAACCGACCCTAAGGAAGCAATGGATATTGCCAATAAGGTTATGGATATTTCTATTGATTACTTGCCTGATACTATGGGTTCAAATGCTCCTAATGTAGCTGAAAGAGCAAGATTGGCTGACCAAAAGTCAGGTCCAAGTTACACCAAATATACTATGATTGGTGCTGTTATCGGTCTTATCCTTTCATGTGCAGTAATTATTGCCAGATACCTAATGGATGATACAATTCATTCTGCTGAAGATATGGAAAAATATTTTGGAGTTGCACCACTTTCAGTTATTCCTGAAAACGAATCACTTGATGATGGTGAAGAAGAAACTTCACAAAAGCGTAAGAGAAAGAAGGTTTAACAATGGAAAAAATCCAGTTATCAATTCCAAAGCTACCTTATGCTGTTGAAGAAGCTATGAACAGATTAAGGGTTAATGTAAAATTCTGTGGTAAGAACACTAAGAGAATTTTAATTACAAGCAGTGTTCCTGATGAAGGAAAAAGTATGGTATCGGTTCAGCTATGGAAAATGCTTAGCGAAGCAGGTTTCAAAACAGTTTTAGTTGATTGTGACCTTAGAAAATCTACACTAAAGAATCGTCACAATTTTGCTGATGAAAAGATTAACAGTATTGGCCATTACCTATCCGGTCAATGTGAATATAGTGATGTTGTATATGAAACAAATGTAGAAAACGGCTATATTGTTCCTTGCACTACATCTTTGGAGAATCCTATTTCTTTGATTGAAGATGAAAGATTTAATGAATTGCTTGATAAGCTTTCAGATGACTTTAGATATGTTTTGATTGATACACCACCACTATGTGCAGTAGCAGATAGTTCCTATATTGCATCTTTGTGTGACGGTGCAATTCTTGTTGTTCGTGCAGGTTCTACATCAAAGAAACTTGTTAAGGAGTCTATCAGTCAGCTAAACTATGTTGGTTGCAACCTTTTGGGTACAATTCTAAACAGAGTAGAAACAAAGTCACATACTTACTCTAAATATTACGGTAAGTATAAGAATTATGGTGAATATAAAAAATATTAATAGGTAATAACATATTTGTTATGCAAATGTGTTTATTATATATAGGGGTACAATTCGTGGCAAAATGTGCCTTTGTATTGATTTTATAAGGAGGAGATATTTATGAAAAAGATTGTTACAGTAATTATGGCCGTACTAATGATGATGTCTGTTGTAACAGGTGCTTCTGCAGCAGCTAACAGCCCATCAAAGCCATCAAAGCCAATCGTTGTTAAGCAGTCAAATGTTTCCGTTAAGTCACTAACTTACAATGGTAAGTCTCAGAGCCTTAATAAAAAGGTTACAATTAAGGTTAAGACAAACTACGGTAATGTTACTTTAAGAGAAGGCAAGGATTATAAGCTTGTTTACACAAAGGCTAAGAATGCCGGTACATATAAGGTAACTGTTGTTGGTATTAATTCTTATAAGAACTTTAAACTAACAAAAACTTATAAGATTAATAAAGCTAATAACAAGATTACTATGAGAGCCACAAAGAGAACTGTTAAGTATTCTAAGAAGAAGGCTACAACAGTAGGTGTTTATACTACAGGTTATCATGGTAAGAGAACATTCTCAGTTTCTTCTACACCAAAGAAACTAAGAAAGTACATCTCAGTTAACTCTAAGGGTAAGGTTACTCTAAAGAAGGGTGCTAAGAAGGGTACTTATAAAGTAACAGTTAAATATTATGGTAACAGAAACTATAAGGCTGGTACAAAGACAATTTCAATTAAGGTTAAATAATTTTAGCTTAAATTAAATTGTTAAATAAATAAGCAGACACTTTAGCCACGGAAGTGTCTGCTTTTCTTTTTATAACTTTTCTAATTAAAAAAGGTCAGCACAGAGTACTGACCTTAATTTTATATTAATTTTCGGATTCTTTCTTTGAAGTTTTCAATTTTGTTTGAGTATCTGTCAACAATATATTTATTAGCTTCTTTTTCTTCCTTATCCTCAAGTGGTGAAAGACCCTTGAAAAGCTCACCGTACTTTCTTTCCAGTGCTTTAGTTAGCAGATAGTCACAAAGCTGAGGGTTCTTTGGAAGTAGTGGTCCATGTAAATATGTGCCAATAACATTTTTGTACACAACACCTTCGTAACCACTTTTGCCGTTGTTACCTTTACCAAATACTACTTTGCCTAGAGGCTTATTTTTGTTAATATAAGTTCTGCCACCATGGTTTTCAAAGCCAACAATAGGCATTTCACATAAATCACTTTCAATGAAAATGTTGTTGATTAGTCTGCCTTTTTCTTGAACGGTATAAATATCCACAATATCAAGACCATCAATTTTGCCATCATCAGTTTCGTAATATTTGCCAAGTAGCTGATAACCACCACAAATAGCAATTACAACACCATTATCTTCTACATAGGACTTAAATTTATCTTTGATTTCTTTTAGTCTGTTACAAACCAGCATTTGTTCTCTGTCAGAACCACCACCAAGAAGAATAATATCAAGATTTTCAAAATCAATATTGTCCTCTAGGCTATATGTTTTTACTTCTGAGTCAATGCCTCTCCACCTTAACCTTTGTACCATACATTGAATGTTGCCTCTGTCACCATAAAGGTTAAGTAAATCAGGAAATAGGTGTCCAATAGTCAGTTTCATTATTTTTCACCCTCCATTCTCTTTAGAATGTTTCTTGTACTGTATAGACCTGTGTAGTTAACCAGTACATATAGGTTCTTTGTACCGGTTTCAATTTTGTTTCTGATAGCAGTTTCAATATTTGGTTCAAGGGTACTTGGAATGTCAACATACTTTAATCGTAATCTCATATCTTGGCAACGAATACCACTAACTGTAATTGACTTAATACTCTTATCCTTAAATCTGTCAAAGTCAACATCCCATAACCATGATACATCATTACCGTCTTGGTCACGGTCATTAATAAGGATAATTACATCCTTATCCTTAGTGTCTGCCATAACTGCATTAATGTTTTGGTTGAAACCTGCCGGATTCTTAGCAAGGTTAAGTTCAACTATTGTACCCTTAATATTGAAGTGTTCAATTCTACCATTCTCAGGGTTAAAGTTATCCAGCATTGACTGGAAACCTCTCATATCAACACCGGAATGACTTGCAACTGCATATACTGCAAGAATGTTGTAAATGTTGTAGAAACCTTTGTATTTTGCGTGAATGTTCTTGCCTTGTACTGTAAATGCAAGGTGGTCACCACATTCAATATTAGTAGCAGGATAGTCAATCTCAGGTCGCTTAAAACCACAGTTTGGACATTCATAGTCACCTAGCTGACTGTAGTGGTAGTAGTTGTAGTGCATCTTTGTACCACACATTTCGCAGAATCTACCTTCACGAATTTCTGAATTTTCATCAGCATCAAATACCTTTTCACTAATACCGTAAGTGATAAACTTGTTGCCACTTTTCTTAGCTAAGAAAAGGGAAAGTGGGTCATCGCCGTTAATAACAAGTGTCATATTTGGTGCCATTTTAATTGACTTACTGAGAATATCAATAGTAATATCAATTTCACCGTAACGGTCTAGTTGGTCACGGAAAATATTTGTCAGTACCATATAGTCAGGCTTTAGTGTTGGCAAAACTCTCCTTGTAGATGCTTCATCAATTTCAATACAAGCATAGTCACAGTCAAGCTGACAATCATCATTTGTTGCAAGTACAAATGCAGAAACAACACCGTTTAGCATATTAGAGCCGGTTCTGTTACAAAGAACTTTCTTGCCTTGGGACTGTAATGTTGTACATAGCATATTGTTGGTAGTTGTCTTACCATTTGTACCACATACAATATATACCTTTTCTCTAACTTGGTCTGATAGTACCTTTAGAATATTTGGTTCGATTTTTCTGGCAATAAGTCCTGCCCATGTAACACCTTGTCTGCCCATTTTTAGGCATAACTTGGCAACAAACTTGGCAAACTTAATTGCAAACTTTTGTCTGAAAGTCATAATAACCTCACAAAATTATTTCATTTATTTTTTATATATAAAATCATTATACAAGAAATTACACCTAAATACAAGGTATATAGGTGTAGTGATATTTTATATATGAAATTAAAATCAATCAATAACAGTATAAACTAGGTTTTCCCATTTAAGTTTAGTACCCTCATCAATATCACTAGGCAAAAGTGCCATAGCAACCTGTAATAAGTCATTATCCTCAATATCGGTTCTTTTTAGAAAGCCATAGTCACCACTGATTCTTTCAACAACATAATAATATGGTCCCATTATGTACCTCCATAAATTTTATTTTAGTATAAAGTGTTTTATTAATTGAATTGCAACAATATGTAACGGATAATATCCGTAGAAAAAATATTTAATCTTTAATTTTCCCCTTTTGCCATTGTAAAATGCAATAGGAATAATTGTTAGCATACTCCACCATTGTATAGCATCTCTTGTTAAACTGAGAAGGATAAGTCCTACTGTAAACATTATTAGCTTAAGTTCTTTTTTGTCAAAGAGATATATCATTAGTGGCAGTACAATACCGAAGAAACCATAGTCAATACCATAGTTTATGTCACCTAAAAACATAGGCATAATCTCCGATACAAAAAGTACAAACAAAACTGCTAAAATAGGAAATTGCCATTGTACTGTTTCTGAGTTGTTTCTGCCATAATCAAGTGAATATATTAATAATATAGATAATGAAAAGGTTATAAATATATTCATATGATAATTGTCATCAGCTAAGATGCAAACTGTCTGAAATGCAAGTCCCATTATAAATATAGTGTAAAAATACCTTGTTCTGTTGTGGGTGTATTTACAACCTTCAGCAATCATATATGCAAAGATAGGAAAAGCTAATCTTCCTATTGCTCTCATAGGGTAGGAATTGTCCATTAAGTACAATCCTATATGGTCAATTGTCATACATACTAAAGCAAATATCTTTAGCATATTGCCTGAGAAAATACCCTTGTTTTCAGTTGTCCGTAAATTACTCATTGTTAATACCTCATTTTCCATTATAGATTATATCATTGAGAAAAGATAAAAACAATGTGTAATTTTATTATTATACAGGAAAAGCACCTCGTTATGAAGTGCTTTTGTAGAACTATAATTCACTTTCCCTTAGACTATAGCATTCAGTAAGAATTTCATCTTTGCTATGAACACCCGAAAGTCTTTTCAGCTCTTGACCATTTTTAACAAAAACCAAAGTAGGTACACTCATTATGTGAAAGTTCTTAGTAAGTTCAGTATTATCATCAATGTTGCATTTGTAGATGGTTATGTTTTCTTTCCTACCAACTTCTTCAATAGTAGGTAGTAGAATTTTGCAAGGGTTGCACCAACTTGCATAAAAATCTACTATATAAAAATCTTTGTTGTTAAATAATTCCTTTGAGTTTCCTCTAATTTCAATTATCGGCATAAAATCCTCCATCATATAATTAAATCAACTTATAGTCATATATTTAGTATTGGAACAAATATAAATTATATACAATTCATTTATTGTAGTGATAAAAGCAGTTAGCTATAAAATAGAATTTTGTTATATTATGAAACTTTTTATAAAAATAAATTGTTTGTACAATTTATTTGTGGTATAATGTAATAGCTGTTTATAGATTAATTGCATTTTGGAGGTAAAATATGATTTGTAAAAATTGCGGTTTTCAAAATCCGGACGGTGCAAAGTTTTGTGCCAGTTGTGGTCAAAAAATAGAAATGTCAAATCCAATTCCACAGAATAATGTTTCTGATAGTAACACTCAGCAGAATAATATTCCACAGAATAATGCTCAACAGAACAGTGTTACTCAGAATAACAATCAGCATAATTCTGTACATCAGAACAATGTACCTCAGGGTAATTTTGTTCATCAGGGTAATGTCAAGCAGAACAATGTTTCTCAAAACAACATTCCTAATAATTATAATCCACAAGGCAATGTTCCTCAGGGTAACATTCCAAATAACTATAACCCACAGAATAATATGCCGAATAATAATATTCCACAGGGTAATGTTCCAAACAATATTCCTAACAACTACAATCCACAAAATGGTATGCCACAAAACAATATGCCACAGGGTAACTTCCAACCACAGAATGGTATGCCTCAGTTTAACAACTTCCCAAATCAGGGTGTTAACCAAACTGTCATTGACCCGGTTACAGGTCAACCGGTAAAGAATAAGAGTTCTAAGAAGGTTTTACCACTTATTATTGGTATTGCCGGTGGTGTGGTAGCTGTTATTGTTGCTATTGTTATTGTGTTTAGTGTTATAGGTAACAGTGGTATTGACGGTGTACTTAACAACTTAGAAGATGGTATTAATGATAAGAATGTAGAGTCTATCAAGAAATGTGTACCATCATTTATGGTCAAGGATATGGATATTAGTCATAGTGATATTGACGATATGTTTGGTGTTAGTGATAAATATAGCTTTGAAATTGACTTTGATGTGAAGAGTGAAGAAGATGTAACTGACTCTAACTGTAGTGAAGCAAATAACTACACTTGGAAGGAATATATCCAAGATAGATATGAAAATTATGACGGATATGATGGTGGAGAAGTACAGGAAGTAACAAAAGCTAAGGTTAAGTATGATATTGACTTTGATAACGATACTGCAAATGCTATTGCAGGTTTAGCCTCTTTAGGTGAGAATGACCTAACTAAAGATGTTTACTTTGTTAAGTATGACGGTAGCTGGTATCTATTTGAAATGTAATTGAAAATTCACTAAAGGATTGCTAAAGTTTTAGCAGTCCTTTTTTATTACCTTGACCTACCTAAATAATAATGTTAAAATCAAGGTAGATAAATTTTAGGGGTATGTTATGGCTGAAGAAAATGTAAAAAACATAACAACTGAAAAGGTAACTAAGAAGAATTTAAGCACAATAAGGCTTATTGTCGGTGGGGTTATTGTTTTAGTTTTGGTAACGGTACTTTGTTTGTTTCTTATTTTTACCTGTGTAATAAAGCTTTCTCCAAGTGGTATGGAAATTAAGAGAAGTGGCATTGGCATTGAAATTGTAAAATATACCGGTGATGAAAAGAATCTTAAAATTCCTGACCTAATAAACGGACTAAGTGTTGTTTCTGTAGGTGAAAAGGCTTTTTATAATACTAATGTTGAAAAAGTAGAAATGCCAAAGGATTTAAAAGAAGTTGGCAGTTACTGTTTTGCAAATTGTAAGAATTTAAAGGAAGTTAAGTTTAATTCAGAGGTAACTAACTTTGGGGACAATGCTTTTGAAAATTCTTCGGTAAAAAAGGTAACATTGCCCGGTAATCTTCAAAAAATCAGCAAGGCAATGTTTAAAAATTGTAAGAATCTAACCAATGTTTCTTTCCCTAATAAATTGCTATTTGTTGATGATGAAGCATTTTATGGCTGTACTTCACTAAGTAAAATGACTGTTGGTGAGGGTATAAGAAAAATCGGCAAAGATACTTTTAGTAATGAAAACAGAGACTTTATGCTTTGTAGTGTAGCCGGTAGTATTGTTGAGGATTATGCAAGAGAAAATAATATTGAATATGCACCTTGTAATGAATACTATGAAGTATATACAAAGTATCCTGTATATGTAGGTAGCAATAGATACTCTACTGTTGAAGTGTCAAACGGTAATAATGGCATTATGAATTTCTTACCGTCACAAAGTGGATATTACAGAGTTACTTTAAAGGGTAGGAGTGTTGATTTTGACATTAATAAAGCCACCAAGAATACACAAAAACTTTCAACGGTAAAGAATAATACCGATGACTATTTTGCTTATTTTGAAAGTGGCAAAGAATATTTCCTTTCTGTTTTTGCCCAAGAACAAAGTAATTTTACTGTAAATATACAGCAGGTTAGTAAGTCTACTGTTTCTACATACAGTAAATGTGAAAGAATGTATTTAGGTCAAGATATTTATGACCTTTCAAAAGGTACTGAACTAAAGTCCGACCATAATAAATATTCCGAAACAGTTGCTACTGTTAATTCCGACTCTACTATCACTAAAGTTGAAGATTATTATGTTGATAACAAAAATAAAGTATGGTATCAAATAACCACAAAGATAGGTGTTATGGAAAGCAAGTTGTGGTTTAAAGCATAAAGAAAACCTATGACTTTCGTCATAGGTTTTTTGCTTACCGTATATAGTATATTATCTTTTTAGTTCAGCAACTGTCCACTTAGTACCTTTGTCAGTTTCAACAAAGTTAATAAGTTTATCCATATCATCAAAGTAACGGTATAGGTCGTGACATTTTTCCCTTACAAAACCTTCACGCATTGAATGTTCCATCATTTCCTGTAGGTTATCGTAGTAGTGGTTAATATTGTAAATAGCAATAGGCTTGTTGATTCTGCCTAATTGCTTAAGAGTAACAATCTCAAACATTTCTTCAAATGTACCTACACCACCCGGAGTAATAATGAAAGCATCGGCTAGGGCCTCCATAATGTGCTTTCTTTCTCTCATGGACTCAGTTTTGATTAGTTTAGTACATTCAGTAAATAAACTTTCAATCTTGTCATCAAAGAAAAATTCAGGTACTACACCGGTAATCTCAGCACCGGCCTTTTTCATACCTCTTGCAGAAGCACCCATAAGTCCTTCGCTACCTGCACCGAATACTAGGGAGTGACCTTTCTTGCCAAGTTCATAACCCAGTTCCTCTGTTGCTTTTATATATGAATCATCAATGGTGTTACTTGCTGAACCGAAAATACATATTCTCATATAATTACCTCTTTTCTAATACTTATTATATCTTGATTATATATCATATTTCAGAAAAATTCAATTAATACCTAATGTTGAAATTGTTTAATTTTGGTTGTATAATATTATAAAAGGAGCGTTGCTATGTCATATATTTGTTTGATTGGAAATGAAAATGGAATAGTAGCTGGTAGTGACTCAAGGGAAACTATTGCACCAAATAAATTTTTGGACAATAGACAGAAGGTTTTTGTTGACAAAAAGCAAAATCTTATTTGGGCTTGTTGTGGCATTACAAAATATAACGGAATAGACTATATTGATGTAGTGGAAAGTATATTGAGAGATACTAACCTGTCTTTTATTGAAAAGATAGACAGACTACAGATTATGATAGAGAGAGTCACTAAAGAATGTTATAACTATATCGGTAACGGTAGTGCTATGGATATTCTGATTGGCTACAAGTTAAAGAGAAAAATACTTATAAGAATGAATATACAAAATGGGGAAGTCAAGAGAAATACTTTCTTTGCACCACTTGCTATTGAGGGTGGTAGTGGAAAAATGATTATGAACAAACTTCCACTAAAAGATTATAATCACTTGTCTTTAAAAGAATTAGAGGTTTATGTTAAGAATAGGGTGCAGGAAACTATTGACAAAGACAAAGAAATTTCTATAAATGACTCTACCCATGTTAATACTATTGGTGGAAAGGTAAGAACAGTTACCTTGTGAATAATTAAAGGTTTAAGTTTTAATAGATAATGTTTAAAATATTACATATTATAATAAGCCTTGAAAAATTTCAAGGTTTGTGATAGTATTACAAGGACTTGTGAAGGAGCAGTAGGTCACTGCTCCTTTTTTAAGGGCTTTTCTGTTCATAATATGTTCATAAAATTAGTACTTTTTATATAAAACTATAAACTCAATGTTATGGAAAAAGAGTATAGTACATTACTGTATTTTTTGATATAATTAGTAGTGAGAGATTTTGGCAAATATGTTTTATGAAATTTTGAAAGAGAGGCACTTAAAATGAAAAAATTGTTTAGACCATTATCTTTGGTAATGGTGCTGGTTGTTTTAGCTACAACAACGACTTTCTCAGCGTTGTCAGCTACAATCGACAAAAATCTAACCGGGGCAGGTATTAATGTGGAAAAAGTAGCAGCGTATACTAACTCAAGTGATGGGTATGCCACTTATAGTGGTAACGACTTGGGTGCAAATTATTCAGCTGACTCTACAACCTTTAAGGTATGGGCACCTTCAGCATCTAGTGTGAAGGTTAAACTATACAAGACAGGTTCAGATAGTGAAGCTGGTGCAGGTGTCATTGGCACTTATGATATGACTAAGGACAGTTCTAATGGTGTTTGGTCATTAAAACAAAGTGGTGACTTAAACGGTATCTACTACACATACCTAGTAACAGTCAATGGCAAAACAAATGAAACAAGAGATGTATATTCAACAGCTTGTGGTGTTAACAGTAAGCGTTCAATGGTTGTTGATTTAAATTCAACTAATCCTGATGGTTGGAACAATGACTCTCATGTTCTTTTCAATAGCTCTTCAAAAGCTACAGTTTGGGAAATGTCAGTAAGAGATTTTTCTATTGACAGTTCTTCAGGTGTAGATGCTGACAAGAGAGGTACTTTCCTAGGTGTTGCTCAGCATGGTACAACACTTAACGGTAAAGGCAATATTAAAACAGGTATTGACTATCTAATTGAAAACAAAATCAATTGTGTTCAGATTATGCCAATGTATGACTTTGGTTCAGTTGATGAAACAACAGGTGGTCAAAACTGGGGTTATGATCCAATGAACTACAATGTTCCTGAAGGTTCTTTCTCTACTAACCCATATGACGGTGCAGTAAGAATTAAGGAAATGAAAACAATGATTAAGGCACTTCATGATGCCGGTATCTCTGTTGTTATGGATGTAGTTTATAACCACACATATAACACAACAGATTCTTGTTTTGAAAATACAGTTCCGGGTTACTACTACAGAATGAACGGTAGTCAGTTCCTTAACGGTTCAGGTTGTGGTAATGTAACTGCTTCCGATAAGACAATGTACAGAAAGTATATGATTGACTCAGTTAAGTATTGGGTAAATGAATACCATATTGATGGTTTCCGTTTTGACTTAATGGGTTGTCACGATATTACAACGATGAATAAGCTTAGAGATGAGCTTGATACTATTGATAAGAGAATTTTAACTTATGGTGAACCTTGGACAGGTACATGGCCAAGAGACCCTAACGGTCTTGCTGACTCATCAGCAGCACTAATGGATAACGCAAGTAAGCTAAATCCAAGAGTTGGTATGTTTAACGATAAGGTTAGAGATGCTATCAGAGGTAGCAACGATAACTACGGTGCAGCATCAGGTTATATTATGGGTGCAAGTGGTTTTGATGCTGCAGTCAAAGCCGGTGAAATGGCTAACACCTCCACAATGTGGGGTGGTAACTGGTCAAAAGCACCTACTCAGACAGTAACATATTCTTGCTGTCACGATAACTTAACTCTTTGGGATAAGATTATGAAGGTTTGTGGTAGTAGTGACTATGACGGTACTAACTCAACATACCTTGCAATGAACAAACTTGCGTCAGTAATTGAATTTACTTCACAAGGTGTTAACTTTACTATTGCCGGTGAAGAATTTGCCAGAACTAAGTACGGCGAAGATAACTCTTACAACAAGGGCGATAGCAAGAACTTAATTGATTGGAACAGAGTTTCTAAGTATTCTGATCTAGTAAGTTATTATAAAGGTCTAAGAGAAATCCGTTCTGTATATAGTCCATTTACAGATAGCTCAATGACTTCTGTAAATTCATCTTACTTCTGTTCAACTCCAAGTGGTGTTGTAGCTTATACAATGCAGAACAAGACTGCTAACGCTAACAAGGAGTGGGGTATGGTTGCAGTAATTACAAATGCAACTTCTAACACTCAGACAGTTAAGCTACAAGCCGCTACAACACTTCCATCATCTTGGGTAACTGTTGCTAACGGTAACAGTGCAGGTCTAAAGAACTTAGGTACAGTTAACGGTTCTACTGTTTCAGTACCGGCAAGAAGTTCTCTAATCCTAGTTGATGCAAGTACATTTGACAGAGGTGTAACTCCTACAACTCCAACAACATCAACTACTACAGTACCACCTACAACAACTTCTGCTAAGAAAACAATCACTTATAACACATCAAAGATTAAGAACTTTAATGATGGTGTTTCTACAGAAACAGTAGCAAATGGTCAAAATGTTACAAAGACAATTGAACCTGAAGATGGTTACGAAATTGTTTATGCTAAGGTAGTATGTGGTGGTAACGATATTACTTCTACTGCATATAACTCAGCAACAAGTACACTTAGCTTTAATGCTACTGCAGATACAGATGTAACAATCATTGCAACAAAGATTCCTGATACTCACCTATATGGTGATACCAACAGTGACGGTTCAGTTACTGTTAAGGATGCTTCAAGACTACAGAAGTATGTTGCTAATATAACTGACCTAAGTGCTACAGAACTTAAGTCATCAGATGTTAATAATGATAATCATGTTGATGTTAAGGATGCAACAATGATACAGAAGTATATTGCCGGTGCAGTATCAAGTTTCCCATCAGGTAAAAGCTTCTCTGATGAGAAACCTACATACACAATTCCTACAAATACAATTACAACAACATCAGCTACAACAGTAACAGTTCCTACAACTACTACTCCATCATCTACTGTTTCTACCGGTGATAAGGTGTTAACACTTGACCCATCAGCAGTTTCAGCCGGTAATGAAAGATGGGCTGCTTACTTCTTTAATTCATCAAATACATCAAATTATGTATGGGCTGACCTAGACAACAGTAACTCAGTAAAAGTACCTGATGGTATGGATACAGTTATCTTTGTTCGTATGAACGGCGAAACAACAGAAAATACTTGGGACAATCGTTGGAATCAGTCAGATGATTTAACAATCGGTTCAAGCACAAAGTATGTTGCTACCGGTTGGGGTTCAGGCAATCTGTTCACAGGTAACTGGGCATAAGTAAATAAACTATGAACATTCAAAGTGTCAACAATTGTTGGCACTTTGTTTTTTATGCACAAAAACTATGTCTATCATTTGTGCATTTATACAAAGTTTCATACTGTATGCATAACAATGTTACGAAATGATGAATAAAATTAAAGTATATTGTAAAATTATTGTCTATTTTGTATAATAAATATATGATTTATTAGTTAAACTCTTTAGCATAGTGAAATGTTGCATAAAATATTTCTCTAGGGGCACTAAAATTCTTGTTTACTATAACTATTTTAAAAATATAATATTGTGTTATAATTATTATTGTATTAAAGACAGACAAATTATGGAAATATAAGTGTATTTTAATGCACTTAAAATAAGAAAGGAGAAAGAACTTTGATTAACAAAACATCAAAAGTAGCTGCCAGGTCTTTAACAGCAATTACACTAATAATAATGATAATCATTTCTTGTATTTCTGCTGTTGCTGTAAATAAAGATGTGCAATCTACCGGAGCAGTTCTACCGGAAGGTAAGTTTTACCTAATCGGTGATATGAACAACTGGACCGAAGCTGACCCTGAATACAAACTTACCAGTGCAGACGGCAATAAGTATACAGGTACTTTTTACTTAGATGGTGGTACTTCCGGTAAGACTTATGACTTTAAGCTTTATTCAAATGGTAGTTGGTATTCAAAGTCCAATGTAACATTTGATAAGGGTGGTGAAGTAACCGGTCTTTATGACAACGGTGAAGACACTACTAATAATATGAAACTTAAAGTTCCTGCAGGTAATAATGAAGTCGATATTACTTTCTATAGAGAGTATAGTGGTGATAACAGACTTGAAGTTACAAGTAAGGTTATTGGCGACTCAAATAAAAATCTACCAAAGGGTAAAACTTATTACCTAACAGGTCAAATGAATGAGTGGGCTAAGGCTGATGCTAATTATAAGTTTACAGTTGACCCTAAAGATAGCAACCACTACACATTGACATTTGGTATGTATGGTGGTAAACCATATTCCCTAAAGTTATATGCTAATTATAATAAAGTTGATCATTATTTTGGTAAAACCGGTGGTTATGAAATTAAGAATAATGGTACATATGATGTTACAGGCTTGGAAGATCCCGTTTCTGAAACATCTAACAATATTACACTTAACCTAACAGGTGGTTTAAAGAGTGTAAAGGTTGATATATATTGTGAGTATGGTGGAACTTCCAACTGCTTAAGATTTACAATTTCTGATGTTGAAACTCCTGACCATGGTATAGGTAATGTATATACTGCTAAGAGTGGTGTTATTAACCATTCCGAAAGTACAACAGAACTAATTAATGTTAAGAGTACATTCTATGATTATTATGTAGATGAAGAACTCCAGAGTAATAGAGGTTGGAGAAATATTCAGAATCCTAATTTTAGAACTACTGATAACAGAGAACCTTACACAAAGTTTAACAGAGCAATTTCAAATTATGCTCTAGAAAATTCTGCATGGAAACTTCCATTATACTTTGGTAACTTCTATCATAAGGGTGACGATTACAACCAATATATTGGTTTTAAAAACCTTGTTAACGACTCTAACACGATGAAAGGTTATGAAAGTATTCCGGATATGTATTCATCTGTTCCGGGTCTTATGGATACTACACTAAATGATTCAAAAGAATTGGTTTCTAATGGTGTTACAGTACCTTACTTTAATAGTTCTTGGCTGGTAAATAAGGGCTATGGTACAGTTGTTCATTCTGACTTCCCTATGAGAAAGACAACTGATGGAAACGGTCAAGACTATTATGAATTTGATAGTACTAACGGTACAGATAACTGTTACTTTGATAACTATGACCAAGCCGGTTCAGGTGGTTTAACAATGAACTATGGTGCTGGTAGTAACTATGGTATTTATGATGCTAATAGTGGTTATGGTGGTAAAGGCGCACAAAACGGTATTGGTTTCTTCCCATTTGACAGACGAAGTGACCATAGCAACAATGCATACGACTTTGGTTTTGGTATGAGATTAGATATTGATTTTACTCTTGGTGCTAATGGTAAAACTAATGGAGAGAATACAGTATTTAACTTCTCAGGTGACGATGACCTTTGGGTTTATCTAGACGGTGTACTTGTTCTTGATATGGGTGGTGACCATAAACAGTCAAGTGGTTGTATTGACTTCTCAACACTAAAAACTTATATCAACAATATTTCTACTAAATACCAAAAAGAAGACTTAACATATAAGAGTGGTACTTACGATGTTGATGGTTCAACTTACGGATATGCTGCCGACTTCCCAAAACTATTCTCTAACAGTACTGCAAGAACCGGTTCAAGCAAGTTTAACAACAACAATGTTAATGCTCACCATACACTAACTGTTTTCTATATGGAAAGAGGTATGATTGAATCTAACTTAAAGGTTGGTTTCAACTTTGAACCTATTTCAGATTCTCTTGATGTTAATAAGACAGTTGATGTTACAAATGTTAATGATAAGCTAAAGACAGCAGTTAAGAATGCTGATGACTTTGGCTTCGCTATTCAAGAAAACGGTACTGATGTAAGTAATAAGAAATATAAATATTCTGACAATGGAACAATTAATAACGCCAAGACTAATGGCAACACAGCTACACTATCTGATGGTGACAGTGCTTCCTTTAACAGTCAGTTTACTATTGATAATAATTTAACTGTTACCGAAGGTACACCAAAGAAAACTATTATTTCTAATATGGATACCGATAGTTTGATTTACCTTGATACAAAGGATATGAGTTGTTCGTGGTTCTTCAATAATGGTGCAGTTCCTGCTGTCTCCTTTGATAACGGTAACACATTCCATCAGATGTTCTCTTATGAAACAGATGGTAGAACAATTTACTATTATGAATCCGAAAAAGATAACAGTGGTAATAACAAAGGCTTTATCATCGGTAGAAAAGATGATATGGGTGTTTGGAACAGAGTAAGATTCTCGGCAATTACCGAAAATACAAATTGTATTAACGTTAAGGCTTGGAGATCAACCTCTACCGGTGATATTAGTGTTGTTGATAACTCCGATTCAATTAGTAAAGTAACTAAGTTTACTTTAACCCCACCTTCCAGTGGTGATTATACAATTGATACTACTAAGAGTAGTTTAATCGCTCCATATTATGATACAACTTGGGCTTTGTATGATGTGAGTGGAACTTCGCCTGATTTAATTTCAACGGATGATACAAAGACTTCTAACTTTCAGTATAAAAATAAAGTTAATGATGATTTGGTTTCAACTCATCTAAGACTTGATTATGTAAACACACCTCAGGTTGCTAATATTACAGTGAATAAGAGTGTTGTTGACAAAAGTGGTACTACAATTACAGATGACACACAATTTGATGTTACTTTAAAACTTGACATTAACGGTGACGATGTATATCAAGATTACGGTCTAACCGGTAAGATTTCTCAGAGTTCACCTTATACATTCACAGGTATTCCTGTAGGTGTTAAGTATAAGGTTGAAGAACATACACCAAGTGGATATAAGGTTTCTTATGGTACAACAAATAAGAATGAAGGTACACTTGGTAATTCAGGTGCTACTGTAGATGTTATCAACACAGTAACTCCTGCAAGTATTACAGCCGGTATTACAAAGACACTTGACAGAATGGTTTATGATGGTTCAACATTCCAATTTAAGTTAGTAGGTCTTGCTCCTACAACTGTTGGTGGTGTTACAACTGAAGATACTCATTTGGTAACAGATACAGTTTCAACTGTTGTTGATGGTAATGCAGCATTTAATTCTATTGACTATAGCACAGAAGGTACATATCTATATAAGATTACAGAAGAACCATTAGTTGATGGTCATGATTATCAAACTGATTCTTCAGTATATATCTTTAAAGTTGTTGTTGCTAAGGATAACGGTGTTCTAAAGGCAACAGGTACTTATTATAGAGGTACTTCTTCACAACCTGTAGATAAAATTATTGAGGCTAATAATACAACTAATATTGCAAGCTTTGAAAATACATCAACTAAGGCTCAGGCTACTGTACTTAAGGTTGACAAGGTTAACCCTGACGGTACTGTTCCTGCTGATGCTAAGAAACTTGAAGGTGCTGAATTTACACTTTACAAGGTTGACGCTGATAGAAGTAAAGATAATATGGTAAAGGTTGCAACTGCAACAACTGATAGCAATGGTGAATTAACTTTTACTGACCTTGATATTTTCAAATCAGGTAAAAACGGTAACGGTGGTACTAAAGAATATCAGTGGTACTATGTTGTAGAAACTGCATCAGCTGAAGGTTATACACTTTCAACTAATGAACAGTGGTTCTCATTTGATGGTGGAAATTATGACACTACAAAGAATTGTTATACTCATTCTTTCGTTGCTCTAAATACACTAATCACAGTTCCTTATGCCGGTATTAACTATCTAATGCAACATAACTTTATTCTTTATGGTACATTAGTTCTTGGCTTAGGTGCAATTTGTTCTTGTGGCTATATGCTAAGAAAGAGAAGACTTGGAGCAAAAGCTCCAACCAATAAACATGGTAGGAAATAAATTACATATATATTTTAATTAAAAAGGAGAAGATGAAAAATGACAAAATCAATTAAGAAAATTTTTGCAGCTCTTCTAGTAGTTGCAACTCTAGCACTTATGATTCCATTTAGTGCCAGTGCAGCAAGAGATGCTTCAACAAATGTTACTTTCAAACTAAGTGACCCAACAGTTGTAGGCAAATTTAAGTTTGATATTTACAAGCTTGCTGGTATTAATACAACAACAGGTGCAGTTAAAACAGTAACAGGTCTACCTGCTGATGTTAAAACAGCAGTTGAAGCTGAAGGTACAGATGCTAACACATCAACTCTAATTACTGCTTGTAAGAGCAATCTAGCCAACCTAGGTTCTGCTGTTAAGACTTGGGACGCTACAACAGCTTCTGTTACATATGACGACCTAACAGCCGGTATCTACTACATTCACCCGGTTGCTAAGGCTACTGCTACAAAGGCTAATGACTCAATCGTAGTTCTTCCTAAGTATGATGATGCTACAAAGAAGTGGGTTGAAGCTGGTACAATTGACCTAGCTTCTAAGGTTAGTACAAAGGACATCGTTCTTGACAAGACAATCACTAATGTTGATAATACTCCTGTAAATGCTAAGTATGCTACAGCCGGTCTAGGTAGCACAGTTGAATTTAAGCTAGAAGCAAATGTTCCCGGTTCTGAAACAACAAAGCTAAAGAAATATGCTATCGCTGATAAGATGGATGCAGGTCTAACATTTAACAAGAATTCTGTTAAGGTTTACTACACAACTGATGCATCTTCACTAAGTGCTGCTAACCTAGTAGATGCTGCTGATTATACAGTAGATGCACCTTTCACAGCTAAGGGTACAGAATATACATTTGCAGTTAAATTCAAGGCTGATACAGATGGTTATGTAAAGAATATTTATGATGCTGACAAGAAGATGGTAGTTGTATTTAATGCTACAGTTAATGAAAATGCAACAGTAGGTAAGACTTCAAATGACAACAAGGTTTCTCTAGACTACGCTAATGACGATACAGAAATCGTTGAACCAGGTCCTACAGTACAGGTATTTACTTTCAACCTACAGGTTGTAAAGGAAGATAACGGTGGTCAGAAACTTGCAGGTGCAACATTCGACCTATTCAAGAAAGATAAGACTACTAAGATTGCTACTGCTACATCAGATGATAACGGTCTAGTACAGTTCACAAATAGTGGTAAGGAAATTCAGCTAGCAGCCGGTACATACTATGTTCAGGAAACTGCAGCTCCGGAAGGTTATGTTCTACCAACAGGTGATGCTGCTTGGACAGAAATCAAAGTAACTCCTACAATTACTCAGAAGACAAGTGCCGGTGCAAATGATGCTCAGTATGAACTAACAGGTCTAACAAATGCAGGTGACAATACTTTCGCTTTCGTTACAAAGACAGTTAAGAATGTAAAGATTACAGTTCCTAAGACAGGTGGTATGGGTACAACTCTATTCACAATTTGTGGTGCTTCTCTAATCGTTCTTGCAGGTGTAATGTTTGTAGTTCTAAAGAGAAAGAAAACTTCTAAGTAATTTTAATATAAACAAATAATCGTTAAAACTTTATTTGATATATGTAATTTTTCTAATTGGGATGTGGGTGACTACATCCCAATATTTTTTGTGTTGCAATTATTTTATGTATATTTTATAATTGTATTATTAAGAAATAAGGACAATGTTTATGAAAAAGAAACTTCCGATAATCGCAATAATTTTGATATTTATAATTGGTCTTGGAATAATGAGTTATCCTCTTGTTAGTTCTATGATTAACAATTCTAAGTTTAAGGACGGTATGAATGACTATACCGAAACTGTTAAGAAACTTGATAAAAAGGATTATACTAAATTATTTAAATCTGCTAAAAAGTATAATCATAGCTTAACACAAACCTCAATTATTACCGACCCGTTTGATGAAGAAGCATATAAAGCCATCGGTGCTCACTATAATGATGTGCTTAATGTTGATGGTAAAGGTCTTATTGGTTATGTTGTTGTACCTAGAATTGATGTTAATTTACCTATTTATCATGGTTCAAGTAAAAAGGTGCTGGAAAAGGGTGCCGGTCACTTGCAGAACACTTCAATGCCTATCGGTGGTAAAAGTATCCATGCAGTTATTTCTGCCCACACAGGCTTTCCTGACCAAACTTTCTTTGATAACTTAACTGACCTTGTTAAAGGGGACATTTTCTACATAAAGGTACTTGATAAAACTTTAGCTTATAAGGTTGATCAAATTAAAGTTGTTCTTCCGGAAGATACAAATGACCTTAGAATTATTCCTAATGAGGACCATGTAACACTTTTAACCTGTACACCTTACGGTATTAACACCCACAGACTTCTTGTAAGAGGTGTTCGTACAAAGTATGTACCGGAAGAAGTGGCAAAAAATAAAGTAGTAAAACAAGCACCGTTTGAAAAGTGCTTCTACTTCTTAGGTTACAAAATCCCTTATTGGGTTGCCGGTGCAGTTATTGGTGGATTTGTTCTTTTAGTTGTGATTATTGTTTTAATTGCAGTTAGAAAGAATAAGAAAAAATCTTCTTTAAAGCATATTGATGATAATTCTGAAAAGAAGGTAGAGTCTGATGAAAAGTAAAAAGGTTCGTCGAGTTTTAGCAATTATTGCAACAATCTTTCTCGTTACCGGTATAGGGCTTGTTCTGTTTCCACCTGTATCAAATACTTATGGTAAGTATGTAGCTAAGGGTATTTCGGATGACTTTGAAACCAGAGCAAATCACCCAAGAAAAGGCTCATACGCTGATGCCAAGAAAAAAGGTGAAGTCGATAGTAACGGTTGCCTATCTGATGGTACACAAGTTGTGTATGATGTTGATGTTCAAAGACTAAAGGAAGATAGCATTAAGTATAACAATATGCTTAAAGAACATCAAAGGGAAAAACTAACAAGCTCCCTTTCATATGTAGAGCCTAGCTTAAAATTAAGTAAATATGGAATATTTGATGGTGTGTATGGTTACTTAGAAGCACCTACTATTGATATGAAGTTACCTATATATTTAGGTACTGCCAGAGACCACTTAAATTATGGTGCAGCACATTTAACATACACTTCTTTGCCTATAGGTGGCAAAGATACAAATGCAGTTCTTGCCGGTCATACAGGATATGTAGGAAGAATTTTCTTTGACAATATTAGACAACTTAATATTGGTGACAAAGTAAAGGTAAGAACCTATTGGTCAAAGATTACATATAAGGTAACAGGTACAAAGGTAATTAAACCTAACCATGCTGATGATATATTTATTCATGATGATAAGGATATGATTATCCTTATGACTTGTATATCCAACGGTAGTGGTGGATTTGACAGATATTTAGTTTTTTGTGAGAGGTAACTATGGATAATAATTTAAATAATTTACAAAGAGTAGAGGCAGGTCGCAGACTTGAAATTTTAGGTTATGAAAAAGATGTTTGTGAAAAATACCTTGATGAAGAATTTGCCCTAAAGTTACAAGAGGCAGACAGTAATGAAGTACCGGAAGAAATAAATATTGCACCATTTCTAAAAATGGAAGAAGAACAAAATATCTTTACTTATCTATATAGATATTCTGTTCTTGATGATGGCAATTTACAGTTAAGATTATTTTTCATAAGCAACAACCCTGATGATTGGGAAAAGGATAGAGAAACCTTGCAGTATGCTTTGAAAAATGGAATTGACTCTAAAGATGCAAAGAATATTTTTAAAACATTCGTAAGACCTTTGAATAAATAAAATAGAAATGGGCTAAAGGTTAAGGAGACTTTTAGCCCACTTAACACAAAGAAAAAATAATTTTAAAAAAATTTTAAAAAAGTGTTGACATTTAAGTTTATATAGGATATAATAAACGAGCGTTAGAGATGAGGCACTTCGAGGTGTAACTCAGTTTGGTAGAGTGCTTGGTTTGGGACCAAGATGCCGCAGGTTCAACTCCTGTCACCTCGACCATAAAAAAACAAGGATTCCATTAGGAATCCTTGTTTTTTTATATCCAGCAAAAGAGTGACAGGAGTTGAAGATGTGACGAGAACGACTGCTGCCAGTGGCAGATGAAAGGAGTTCGAGGAAGAGCTACAACAGGGAGTTTGAGGAAGTGCATTTATGCACAACGCTAAACGACCATGTTGTACTTGGAGTTAAGAAAACAGTCCTGTGGACTGTTTTTAGGGAGAGCGTAGATGCCTTTATCCTTTCGTATTTGTGCTTATAAAGCGAGGTAGGCAGTAGTGCAAGAAGAAAATATGTCACCGATAAAGTAAGTAGAATTTAAAAAATTAGTAAAAATTAAAATATATCATTAGTACGGATTCCATTAGGAATCCTTGTTTTTTTATACCCGGCAAATGAGTGACAAGTGCTACAAATTAGGGTTTGTGGGGATGTTGTAAATTATAAAAAAGTGTATACTATGTCCTTGTATAAACTGTAAACTATGTGGTTGTATAATTCATAATACAACAATATTTTGTAGCAAAAGCAATGCCATTTTTATATCATATTATGGCTCACAGTCGTAGGGGCGAACATCGTTCGCCCGTTAAAAAGTGTGATACCTATGGGATTATTGTCCTGTTTACAGACTATAAATTTATAATAACTACACAGGGCAAAGTACCTATATAAAGGTTAGTTTGTGACGGTCCAACAATGTTGGACCCTACACCTGTGAGTCATAGTTTCATATAATTTTAAGTACATATTCTCACTTTGAATTTTTCTTCGTAGCCGATTGAATATAAAACAAATTAATCTTAACCCACAGACAAAATTGAGAAAACCTAATTTATCTAACTTACCTTTACCCACAAATAAAATTAAAAAATTCGTATAATCAACACAAAGCCAACAAATTGGTAGTTTATAATTAGACCTACAATGGAGAAATTGTAGGTCTTTATGTTGTTTTAATTAAGTTTATATGGTTCTAATTAATTGCATAATTAAATGTATTATATTTTTATTATTTCACATTATTGTGACTATTTCAAAAATAGAAAATTTAATAAAATAAAGAAAAATAATATTAAATTAATATAGGTAACATTTAAAACAAGCAATAATAGTTACAACGGTTTTATTCCAAATAGGGAAAGGATTTGAAGTATAAGACCACAGACAACAGATGCAGAAATACCATAAACTAATACAGGTCCGGCAATAACAAACATCTTAACACCTAAGCCTAGAACTAAACCTTCACTTTTAAATTCAATAGCAGGAGAGGCAATAGAGTTTGCAAAACCGGTAATAGGTACAAGTGTACCTGCACCACCGATTTTTGCAATGTTGTCGTACCAGCCAATAAAAGTTGTAAGTATTCCTAAAAAAATTAATGTAATAGAAACAAGTGTACCGGCATTATCCTTGTTCATTCCTAAATATTCATATAGGTTTTGAAAGCCTTGACCAATAGCACAGATTAGCCCACCAATCCAAAATGCATTGAAACAATCCTTTATGATAGGACTGTTATGGCTATACTTTTTTACAAGTTTACTATATTCTTTGTTTGAAATCATATTATCACCTAAATTTATTTTGTCCGGTAAATGTAATGTTATGAAATTTTATTTTGCTATTTCATTTGTTAAATTTTTGTTGTATAATATCCTTGTATAACTATGAAGAGGAATGAAAATGCATTATTTAGATAACAGTGCAACTACTTGTGTCTATGAGGACTCAGCAAAAGTTGCTTATGACATTATGACAAAAAATTACGGTAATCCAAGCTCATTGCATAAAATGGGCTATGATGCATCTCTTGCACTTGATAACGCAAGAGAAGTTATTGCAAAGTCTGTTGGTGCTGAACCAAAAGAAATTTATTTTACTTCCGGTGGTACAGAAGCCAATAACCTTGCAGTTATGGGTACTGTAAATGCTAAAAAGAGAAATGGCAATAAAATTGTCACAACAGCTATTGAACACCCATCAGTTTTGGAAACAATGAAAGTCCTTGAAGAAAGAGGCTTTAATGTTGTTTATATTAAGCCTGAGAATGGTGTAATTCCACTTTCTGCTTTAGAAAAGGAAATTGATAAGGATACTATCCTTGTGTCTGTTATGACAGTTAATAATGAAACAGGACTTGTAACACCTACAGAAAAGATACCTGCAATTATTAAGAAAAATAATTCTAAGGCTGTTTTCCATACTGACTTTGTTCAAGGTTATGGTAAGTTAAATTGTAAGGTAAAGAAAATCGGTTGTGACTTGCTAACAGTTTCTTCCCATAAAGTACATGGACCTAAGGGTGTGGGTGCTTTGTATGTGAAGAAAGGTACACGACTTGTACCAAATACTTATGGTGGTATGCAAGAAAATAAAGTGAGACCCGGTACAGAGGCTTTGCCTTTGATTGGTGCATTTGCAAATGCAGTAGAAAAATTTAATGTCCATAAAAATTATGAGAAAGTTAAGGAATTACATTCCTATTGTATGGAACAGTTAGGTGATATTGATGGCTTAACAGTTAACAGTACAGACTTTCCATATGTTATAAATGTGTCAACAAATTGTGTTATGAGTCAGACAATGTTAACATATCTTGCTGATAAGTATGATGTGTGCATTAGCTCAGGTTCTGCTTGTCATAAAGGTGAACTTAGCCATGTGCTTTCTGCTTATGGTTACAGTGCCGATAGAATCAACTCTGCACTAAGAATCAGCTTTTGTGAAAGCAATACTAAAGAAGATGTTGATGCTTTAGTAATGGGTATAAAAAACGGTTTAAAAGAACTGGTAAAATTTAAATAAAGTTGAGAGATAATATGAAAGAAATTGTTTTAATTAAAGTTGGAGAAATTATCCTAAAAGGTTTAAATAGAAAAAGCTTTGAAAGTAAGCTGATTAAAAATATTAAATCAGCACTTGACGGTGGAGATGAATGTAAGGTTATTTCAGCTCAATCAACAATTTATGTTGAACCTGTTTATGATGATGCTGATATTGAGGACATTTGTGACAGAATCAGTAAGGTGTTTGGTATTGTTGCTTTCCATAGAGCAGCAGTAGCAGAAAAGACAATGGAAAGTATTTCTGAAGTTGCAGTTGAGTACCTAGCTGATTACTTAGATACTGTCAAGACTTTTAAGGTTGAGGCTAAGCGTAGTGACAAAAAGTTTCCTCTAAAGTCACCTGAAATTTCTCGTGAAATGGGTGGAATTATCCTAAAGCACTTTAATCACCTAACAGTTGATGTACACAACCCTGATGTTCAAGTTACTGTTGAAATTCGTGACTTTGGTGCATATATTCATGCAGGTGTTGTTAAGGGCGCAGGTGGTGTACCTGTTGGCACAAGTGGCAACGGTACAATCCTAATCAGTGGTGGTATTGATTCACCTGTAGCAGCTTGGATGATGGCAAAGAGAGGTTTAAGACTAAATGCAGTACATTTTGCTTCACCTCCATATACTTCACAGAGAGCAGAGGATAAAGTAGTTAGACTACTAAAGAAGGTTTCTGCCTATGCCGGTGAAATCACAATGTACACAGTACCGTTTACAGAAATTCAGGAAAGAATCAAGAACAATTGCCCTGAAGAACTTTTCACAATTATTATGAGAAGACTTATGATGCAAATGTCCGAACGAATTGCAAAGGATACAAAGAGCAGTTGCCTAATTACAGGTGAAAGTTTAGGTCAGGTTGCATCCCAAACAATGCAAGCTATTGTTACTACTGATGAAGCAACAGATATGGTTGTATTCCGACCATTAATCGGTATGGATAAGGAAGAAATTATCCAAATTTCTCGTAAGATTGATACATTTGAAACATCAATTGAACCATATGAAGATTGTTGTACAGTATTTACTCCAAAGCATCCTCGTACAAAGCCTGTACTAAAGAGAGTTAAGGATGCACAAGAAAAAGCTAATTTTGATGAATTAATCGAAACATCATTAAATAGCCTAAAAGTTACTCACATTAATCCATAAGGATGAGGAAAATGAAGATACTTCTGCTTCTAAAAGAAGATATACAAGTTAATAGAAAAACTTCTGTATTAAAAGAAGTGCCAACTGACTTAGAAAGTGTGGATAAAACTTATGAATTAAATCCAAAATTTCTAAAGAAAGCTGTTCTTGAGTTGCAGAAAAATAGTGATGTAACAGAAATCATCACTTGTGGTTCTTCAGATACAGAAAGAAAGTTTAGAACAACTTATGCAGATACTATTGCATATTTTGAGAAACAACTGAACAAAGATAAAGAGGGCCTTCCTGAGAAAGAAAAGGTACAAGGTAAGCACTTTGATATTTCTGAAAAGGACAAAGAACTTCTCAAGAAAAAGGATGTTTCAAAGTTAGAAATAGCCTTTGCAAAGTTTAAACCTAAAGCAAAAACTGCTTTAAGTTATGCTAAAAATTATTGGAAATATTTAAAAGGTAAAACCTATAACAAAAAGAAAATTCCTGTTTATCTTGATTTGGATTATTTCTGCTTTAGTACCGATAAAATCGACTTCTTTGCATTTGTTAATGTAAGTGATGAAGTTATTTTAAAAGGTGAAAAGTTCTTAGCTGAGAAAAAACTACAACAACAGTACATAGTTAAGAATTATGACAGTGGTATTAATAAATTTATTAAGAACCACATTCCACTAAAGGTAGATAAAAAGAATGAAGTAGTCAGAAAGACTATTCAGAATGTTGCAGTTGTGGCATTTGTAGTTGCAGGTGTGTTCTTGCTTTATAACAATGTTTATAAGTCAGTTGAGAATACTGCTATTCAGTCAGAGATTCAGTCTATCTATTATGATGGTGACACAACAAAGAAAGTTTCAGAAAAAGAAAAGGTAAGAAACTTTAAAAAGCTACAAAAAATTAACAGTGAAATTGTAGCATGGATAAATGTACCACATACAAATATTGATTATCCTGTACTATATCATAAAGAGGACACTTTACATAGTCAGTATTATTTGTACAATAACTATGAAAAGAACTATTCTCAATATGGTAGTATATTTATTGACTTTAGAAGTCAACAAGGTGTAAAGAGTAAGAATGTTATTATGCATGGACATCATATGATGGATGGTAGTATGTTTGCCAACCTATTGAAGTACGGCAAAACCTCTATTGATATGAATTTCTACAAGAAAAGTCCTACCTTTACTGTTACAACACCTAATGACGGTGATGAAGTTTACAAGATTATTTCTGTTTACAAAACTACCGGCGATAAGAATGAAAAAGACTTCTTTAACTATCTACAAGGTGACTTTACAAGTGATGCAGAATTTATGAACTATGTGTATAACATAAAGGCTAGATCACTTATAGATACACCTGTTGATATAAACGAAAATGATACACTTGTTACCCTTTCAACTTGTTCCTATGAAGTTCACGAAAATTACAGAACTGTTGTTGTAGGTAGGAAGGTTAGAAAAGGTGAAAGTGAAAAGGTAAATGTTTCTTCAGCAGTAAAGAACAAAAATCCTTATTTCCCATCAAGTTATTATTATCGTTTTGGTGGGACTCAGCCAAAGCTAACTTCCTTTAGAACAGAACTAAAGAAAGGTAATATTGATTGGTATGACGGTAAGGGCAACCTAAGAGGTAATCAAAAGTTAACAGGTGGTAAGTATGTTATTGATAGAACTTCTACTACAACAAAGAAACCAAGTTCTAGTACAAAGAAAACTTCTTCAACATCAACAACTAAGCCTACTACAAAAACATCTACCACAAAAGCTACTAAACCCAGTACTACAAGACCAAGAAAGGTTTACTATACAGTTAAATTTGTAAATGCAAAAGGTAGAACTATTAAGCTTCAAAGAGTGGAGAAAGGTCATAGTGCCTCTGCACCAAAAGCACCATCAAAAGCATCTACAAAGTACTATAGATATAAATTTGTAAGGTGGAGCAGTAGATTTAACCGTGTAAACAGTAACCTTGTAATTAAGCCGATTTATGCAAAGGTAAGAATACCTCAGCATAAACCAAAGCCAATTACACCAAAACCAACAAAGCCAAAGCCAAAGCCAACTACAGTACCTAAGACAACTGTACCAATTACAACACATACTACTGAACCGGCAACAGATGAAATAGAAGAGGATTGATAACTATGAAATGCGATTTAATTTTTTATCTTGCAAAGAAAACTGCATTGTGTGAAAAGAAGATAAAAGAACTTTTTTTCGGTACTGTTTATCAGCTAAATTCTGTTACTGCTTCTACTACACCTGACAGTTTAGGTATGCAACTTACAGATGCACTGAATTGTGTGAATCTAATCGTTGTTGTTGGTGGGCTAAGGGATAATGATGTTAGAGCAATTTCAAATGTACTGTCTAAGGCACTTGCAAATTCTTCAACAAATATTATTCCTAAAAGGTTGAAGAATGAAGTTGGAGATTTTGACGGATATATTTTAAGGTCAGGAAAACAAACGATAATTTGTATTCCTGATAATCCGGAAGAAATCGAAAATATGTTAAATGAAAATATGTTTAACTACCTAAACAGAATATACAGTGAATAAAGCAAAGAGGCTTTCCATAATGGAAAGTCTCTTTTTGTATAAGGAGAGATTTTTATGAAGAAACCTATAATCGGTGTAACACCACTGGTTGATATTCAAAGGGAGAGTTATTGGCTAGTACCGGGATATATGAAAGGTATTGAGGTAAGTGGTGGTATCCCTGTAATGTTGCCACTTACCTGTAATAAGGCTGATATAGATGCATTGATAAATATGTGTGATGGATTTCTGTTTACAGGTGGTCAAGATATTTCTCCTAGTTTGTATAGGGAAGAAAGGTCAAGTTTATGTGGTGAAGTGTGTGAAGAAAGAGATACTATGGAGAAAATTCTATTTGCAAAAGTTTTGGAAAATGATAAATCAGCTTTAGGCATTTGTAGAGGTATTCAGTTCTTTAATGCTTATTTAGGTGGTACAATTTATCAGGACTTAATAGCTGAAACAAAAACAAAAGTTTTCCACAAACAAAAGCCACCATATGGAAAACCCAGTCACATTGTAAATTTAGTTAAAGGTTCTCCATTACAAAATCTTTTGAAAACCCATAACCTACCGGTAAATAGTTATCATCATCAAGGAGTAAAGAAGCTTGCCGGTAACTTAAAGCCTATGGCATATGCTACTGATAATTTGGTTGAAAGTGTGTATATGCCTAGTAAAAAGTTTGTATGGGCAGTTCAATGGCATCCTGAATTTTCTTACACTACCGACAAGTACAGCAGAATGATTTTTAAGGCATTTGTAGATAGTTGTCTATAAATCTTGACAATTTTACTGTAAGATAATATAATGACCCTTAGGGAATGAATGTCTCCCTTAGTATTATTACTTAAACTGCTTTTTAAGCTGATGACTTCTGCATTTTGCAGGGTTATCAGCTTTTTTTCGTGTAAGGAGGAATTTTGTGGAGAATTTTAAAAAGAAGTCATTTACTGTGCTAAAGTACATAGTCTTTGGTGTGGTGATAGGTGTTTCGGTTGGTGCAATTGATACTTTGTTTGGTAGAGTGTTAATAGCTATTACTGATTTTAGAACAGACTATTATCTGTTTCTACTACCGTTTTTACCATTAGCCGGATTATTAATTACTTGGATGTATAATAAGTTTAGTGCAGTTAGCCTAAAGGGTATGTCACTTGTTTTTGAAACAGGTCAAAGTAAGAGAAATTCAATACCCTTACCACTAGTGCCACTTGTAATGATAGGTACTTGGATTACCCATTTGTTTGGTGGTAGTGCAGGTAGGGAAGGTGTTGCAGTACAGATTGGTGCAACCTTATCCCATAGAATAGGTAGAAGATTTCACTTTTCTAACAATGAGAGAGTGTTACTTATTACCGGTATGTCAGCAGGTTTTGGTGGGTTATTTCAAACACCATTAGGTGCAGTTTTCTTTGCACTTGAAGTTATTGTAGCCGGATATTTAGAGTATGAGGCTTTGCTACCGGCCTTTATTGCATCAATAGTTGCTTGTTTTACTTCTCATACTTTAGGACTGGAGAAATTCTCAGTTAATGTTACAGATACCCTTGATTTTACAGATTACAAGGTGATAATTTTCCTTGTGCTAATGGGTGTTGCTTTTGGTTTAGTAGGTAGATTATTTTCTTATTTATTGCAAAAATCAAAGGACTTTATGAAAAATAAAATAAAAAATCCATATGTGAGAATAGGTGTGGTTTCTATTCCACTTGCTGTAATTTTAATTTTCTTCCATAATGGCAGATATAGTGGTCTTGGTACAAACTTAATTTCAGCCTCATTTAGTGGTGGGGAAGTTCATTACTATGATTTTATTGTAAAGCTACTATTAACTATTGTAACCTTGGCAATAGGTTTTCAAGGTGGTGAAGTTACACCTTTATTTTCAATAGGTGCAACACTTGGAATTGTGCTGGGTAATTTGTTTGGCATTTCCCCAATTGTGTGTGGTGCTATTGGATATGTTGCAGTATTTGGCAGTGCAACAAATACTTTAATTGCACCTATACTTTTAGGAGTAGAGGTTTTTGGTGTAGCCAATGTTTTGCCTATAGCAATAGTTTGTATAATTGCATATATAGTAAATGGTAACCTTTCAATTTATTCCTCTCAACAGAAAGCACTTTTTGGTTTTGAAGAATAAACAGTAAAAATTATTGTAAAATTAAATCTTTTAAAACTAACAACGGTAACGGGTGTTTAGTTAACCATACAGCAGTACAATAAAAAAGACCTTTGAGCTTAAAAATAGCCCAAAGGTCATATTTTTTCTAAAAAAATAAAGATTTTCGCATTTTTTGCAAAAATCTCTTGACAATAAAAAACTTCTTGTGTATAATAGTACGGCATAATATTATGAGATAGTATCGCTAGTATGCCTTTCTTATGGGTGAATATTACCACAAGTTTTTTTACTTGTCAAGTGGTAATATTTAAAGCGACTCTCAGTAATAAAGTTATATAAAAGTAGTGCAAATATACAAAAGGAGTGAACTAAAGTGGTAGATGTCAAACCAGTTAAGCTTGGCAGAAACGAAAGAATGTCCTTTGGTAAGATTGATGAAGTTATCCAGATGCCTCATCTTCTTGATATTCAGAGGAAGTCTTACCAGTGGTTCCTTGAAGAAGGACTAAGGGAAGTCTTTAAAGATGTATCAGGTATTACTGATTACACAGGCAACCTTGTTCTTGACTTTATGGATTACGAGCTGGATGTTGATAAGCCAAATTATTCAGTTATTGAATGTAAAGAAAGAGATGCCACATATTCAGCAGCCCTTAGGGTTACTGCAAGACTGTTAAATAAGGAAACAGGCGAAATCAAGGAATCTAATGTATTCATGGGTGATTTCCCTCTTATGACAGACAGTGGTACATTCGTTATCAACGGTGCAGAAAGAGTTATTGTTTCTCAGCTTGTTAGAAGCCCTGGTGTTTACTACAAGATGGACCGTGATAAGACAGGTAAGGAACTTTATTCCTCAACTGTTATTCCTAACCGTGGTGCTTGGCTAGAATACGAAAACGACATTAACGATGTTTTCTATGTTCGTATTGATAAGAACAGAAAGATTCCTGTAACAGTATTTATCCGTTCATTAATCGGTCTTGAAGCTTTGCTAAAAGACAGAGAAGAAAAGGAAATGAACGGTGAAAAGTGGAACCTTGAAGATGTTGACCTTACTGTAATCGGTAAGGATAGCGAAATTATTGATATCTTCGATATGAACGATATGATGAAAGCTACTATCGAAAAGGATACTACTACTAACGCTGCAGAAGGTCTGATTGAAGTTTACAAAAAACTAAGACCATCTGAACCTCCAACAATTGAATCTGCTATGACTCATCTATCAAATCTATTCTTTGACGATAGAAGATATGATATGTCAAGAGTAGGTAGATATAAGTACAACAAAAAGCTTGGTATTGCTCACCGTCTTGAAGGTTACAAGTTAGCATCTCCTATTGCTAACCCAAGAACAGGTGAAGTTATGGCTCTTGCTGATGAAGTTATCACAAGAGAAAAGGCTTTTGAAATTGAAAATGCCGGTGTTACACTTGCTTATGTTAAGAGCGACGACGATATTCCTGTAAAGGTTATCTCAAACGGTATGGTTGACATTAATGCTTATGTTGACTTTAATGCTGAAGAAGAATGTGGCATTAACGAAAAAGTAAGAGCATCTGTACTTTTCCCAATTCTTGAAGAATGTGAAACAGAAGAAGAGTTAAAGGACGCTCTAATTGATAACAAAGCAGAGCTAATCCCTAACTACATTACTATTGATGATATATTTGCTACTATTAACTATATGAATTCCCTAGCACAGGGTATTGGTGTAACAGACGACATTGACCACCTAGCTAACAGAAGAATCCGTTGCGTAGGTGAACTACTACAGAACCAGTTTAGAATTGGTTTCAGCCGTCTTGAAAGAGTTATCCGTGAAAGAATGACACTTCAGGCTCAAGACCCTGAGGCACTTTCACCAAATACACTAATTAACATTCGTCCTGTAACAGCAGCTATTAAAGAGTTCTTTGGTAGTTCTCCTCTATCACAGTTTATGGACCAGAACAACCCTCTTGCTGAACTTACACATAAGAGAAGACTTTCAGCCCTAGGTCCCGGTGGTCTTTCAAGAGACCGTGCATCATTCGAAGTTCGAGATGTTCACTATACTCACTATGGTCGTATGTGTCCTATCGAAACTCCTGAAGGTCCTAACATCGGTCTAATCTCTTACTTAGCTACTTTTGCAAAGATTAATGAATACGGCTTCATTGAAGCTCCATATAGAAAGATTGATAAAGAAACAGGTATCGTTACTGACGAAGTTGTTTATATGACAGCTGATGTTGAAGATGGTTTCAAGGTTGCTCAGGCTAACGAACCACTTGACGAAAACGGTCGTTTTGTTAACAAGAAGGTTGTTGGTCGTTGCAGAGAAGAATTTGTAGAACTTGCTCCGGAAGAATTCGACTTTATGGATATTTCTCCTAAGATGGTTGTTTCTGTTGCTACATCTCTAATTCCTTTCCTAGAAAACGATGACGCAAACCGTGCTCTTATGGGTGCTAACATGCAGCGTCAGGCTGTGCCTCTACTTGTTACAGAATCTCCTATCGTTGGTACAGGTATGGAATACAAAGCCGGTGTTGACTCAGGTAACTGTATTCTTGCTGAAGAAGACGGTATTGTACTTTCTGTTTCTGCTGACAAGATTTGTGTTCAGTATGACAGTGGTAGAGTTCAGAACTTTGATGTAATCAAGTTCCTTCGTTCTAACCAAAGTACTTGTATCAATCAGATTCCTGTTGTTGACAGAGGTCAAAGAGTTGTTAAGGGCGAAGTTCTTGCTGATGGTCCTGCTACAGATAACGGTGAACTTGCTCTTGGTAAGAACGCACTTATCGGATTTATGACTTGGGAAGGTTATAACTACGAAGATGCTGTTCTAATTAACGAAAAGATTGTACGTGAAGATATGTACACATCTATTCATATTGAAGAACACGAAACAGAAGCTCGTGATACAAAGCTAGGACCTGAAGAAATCACTCGTGACATTCCAAATGTCGGTGAAGATATGCTTAAGGACCTTGACGAAAACGGTATTATCCACATCGGTGCTGAAGTTCGTTCAGGCGATATTCTTGTTGGTAAGGTAACTCCAAAGGGTGAAACTGAACTAACTGCTGAAGAAAGACTACTAAGAGCTATCTTCGGTGAAAAGGCAAGAGAAGTTAGAGATACTTCACTTAGAGTACCTCATGGTGAAACAGGTATCGTTGTTGATGTTAAGGTATTTACTCGTGAAGATAGTGCTTCAGAACTACAGCCTGGTGTTAACAAGGTTGTTAGAGTTTACCTAGCTCAGAAGAGAAAGCTATCTGTTGGTGATAAGATGGCAGGTCGTCATGGTAACAAGGGTGTTGTTTCCAGAATTCTACCTCAGGAAGATATGCCATTCCTACCTGACGGTACTCCACTTGACATCGTTCTTAACCCTCTAGGTGTTCCATCTCGTATGAACATCGGACAGGTTCTTGAAGTTCACCTAGGTTATGCTGCTAAGGCTCTAGGTTGGAAGATTATGACACCGGTATTTGACGGTGCTCATGAACAGGATATTTTCCAGTGTCTAAAAGATGCCGGTTATAGCGAAGACGGTAAGACATGGCTGGTTGATGGCCGTACAGGTGAAAGATTTGATAACCCTGTTACCGTTGGTTATATGTATTACTTGAAGTTGCATCACCTTGTTGATGATAAGATTCATGCTCGTTCAACAGGTCCATACTCACTAGTTACTCAACAGCCACTTGGTGGTAAAGCACAGTTCGGTGGTCAGCGTTTCGGTGAAATGGAAGTTTGGGCACTTGAAGCTTATGGTGCTGCTTATACTCTACAGGAAATCCTAACAGTTAAGTCTGATGATGTTGTTGGTAGAGTTAAAACTTACGAATCAATCGTTAAGGGTCAGAATATTCCTACTCCTGGTATTCCTGAATCATTTAAGGTTCTTATTAAGGAACTTCAGTCACTTGCTCTTGATGTTAAGGTACTTGACGAAGATAAGAATGAAATTGACCTAAAGCAACATTTCGATGATGATATTCCTGAAGTTGCTAATAACGAAGAAACCCTTGAAGAAGATAATGTTATGACTTCCGAAGGTATGGAAGGTTTCGTATTAGACGAAGATTCTGATGGCGAGGGTAATATGTTTGATGAAAACTCAATCGTTGAAGATAATGACGATATGTTAAACTTTGATGATTTTGGTTCAGATGAATTATAATAAGGAGGCAGTTTATAATGGAAAACAATACATTTGATTCAATTAAAATCGGTCTTGCCTCCCCTGACCAGATTAGAGAATGGTCATATGGTGAAGTTAAGAAACCAGAAACAATTAACTACAGAACATTAAAGCCTGAGAGAGACGGTCTATTCTGTGAAAGAATTTTCGGACCTACTAAGGACTGGGAATGTCACTGTGGTAAATATAAGAAAATCCGTTTTAAAGGTAAAATTTGTGATAGATGTGGTGTTGAAGTTACAAGATCCAAGGTTCGTAGAGAAAGAATGGGTCATATTGAACTAGCTGCTCCTGTATCACACATTTGGTACTTTAAGGGTATTCCTTCAAGAATTTCCCTAATGCTTGATATTTCTCCTAAGGCTTTGGAACAGGTTCTATACTTTGCATCTTACATTGTTATTGATCCGGGTGAAGCTAGAGAAATCTCTAAAATGCAGATTCTTACTGAAACAGAATACAGAGATTTGTATGAAAAGTATGAAGATGACTTTAGAGCAGGTATGGGTGCTGAGGCTATCAAGGAACTTCTAACAGAAATCGACCTTGATCAGCTATATACTCAGATTACTACTGATCTTGAAGGTGCATCAGGTCAGAAGAGAGTTAGACTTCTAAAGAGACTAGAAGTTGTTGAATCATTCCGTCAGTCAGGTAACAGACCTGAATGGATGATTCTTGATGTTATTCCTGTTATTCCACCGGACATTAGACCTATGGTTCAGCTTGATGGTGGTAGATTTGCAACATCTGACCTTAATGATCTATATAGAAGAGTTATTAACAGAAACAACCGTCTTGCAAGACTACTTGAACTACAAGCTCCTGATATTATTATCAGAAACGAAAAGAGAATGCTACAGGAAGCTGTTGACTCACTAATCGACAACGGCAGAAAGGGCAGACCTGTTACAGGTCCTAACAACAGACCTCTTAAGTCACTATCTGATATGCTAAAGGGTAAGCAGGGTCGTTTCCGTCAGAACCTACTGGGTAAGCGTGTTGACTACTCAGGTCGTTCAGTTATCGTTGTTGGTCCTGAACTAAAGATGTATCAATGTGGTCTTCCTAAGGAAATGGCACTTGAACTATTTAAGCCTTTCGTTATGAAGAGACTTGTAGAAACAAAGGCTGTTGTAAATATTAAGGCTGCAAGAAAAGCAGTAGAAAGAGCAAAGCCTGAAGTTTGGGATGCACTTGAAGTTGTTATCAAGGGCCATCCGGTTCTACTAAACCGTGCTCCTACACTTCATAGACTTGGTATTCAGGCATTTGAACCTGTACTTGTTGAAGGTCGTGCTTTAAAGCTACACCCACTTGTATGTACAGCTTACAACGCTGACTTCGATGGTGACCAGATGGCTGTCCATGTACCACTATCTGCAGAAGCTCAGGCTGAAGCAAGATTCCTAATGCTTGCTGCCGGTAACCTACTAAAACCTTCTGACGGTCGTCCTGTTTGTGTACCTACACAGGATATGATTCTTGGTTCTTATTACCTAACACTTGATAAGGATGGAGAAAAGGGCGAAGGTAAGGTATTTAGAGATGTTGATGAAGCTATGATGGCTTATCAGACAGGCTACCTAACACTTCATTCTAAGATTAAGGTTAGAATGACTAAGGAATTCAACGGTGTTAAAGAAACAGGCCTAGTTGATACAACAGTTGGTAAGATTATCTTTAATAACCCAATTCCTCAGGATCTAGGCTTTGTTGACAGAAGTCTTGAAGAAAACAAATTTAAATTAGAAATTGACTTCCTTGTAGGTAAGAAACAGCTAGGTAAGATTATTGATGCTTGTATTAGAGTACACGGCACACAGACTACTTCAGTTGTTCTTGACCATATCAAGGCTCAAGGTTATAAATATTCAACAAGAGGTGCTATCACAGTTGCTGTTTGTGATGCTAAGATTCCACCTGAGAAGAAAGCTATTATCTCAGCTGCAGAAGAACAAGTTGATGGTATCCGTAACGAATATATGATGGGTTTCTTATCAAACGACGAACGTTACCAAAATGTTCTTAAAGTTTGGGAAAAAGCTACTGATGATGTTACTGCAAAACTACAGGATAACCTAGATAGATTCAACCCAATCTATATGATGGCTGACTCAGGTGCTCGTGGTAGTATGTCACAGATTCGTCAGCTAGCCGGTATGCGTGGTTTGATTGCCAACACATCAGGTAAAACAATTGAAATCCCTATCAGAGCTAACTACCGTGAAGGTCTAAACATCATGGAATACTTTATTTCTTCCAGAGGTGCTCGTAAGGGTCTAGCCGATACTGCTCTAAGAACTGCCGACTCAGGTTACCTAACAAGAAGACTTGTTGATGTTTCTCAGGATGTTATTATTCGTGAAGACGATTGTCATACTGATGAAGGTCTTGAAATCTTCGATATTAAGTCAGGCAACAATGTTATCGAAGGTCTTCGTGAAAGACTTATCGGTAGATACCTTGTTCATGACTTCTGTGATGAAAATGGCAATATTCTTGTATCTAAGGACAAGATGATGGGCGAAGAAGAAGCTGACATTATTGTTAATGCAGGTACAGAAGAAATCGAAATCAGAAGTATCCTTGGTTGTCATTGCAAGCATGGCGTATGTAGAAAGTGCTACGGTTCTAACCTTGCAAACGGTCAGCCTGTTACTGTTGGTGAAGCTGTTGGTATTATCGCAGCTCAGTCAATCGGTGAACCTGGTACTCAGCTAACAATGAGAACATTCCACACCGGTGGTGTTGCTTCTGCTGAAGATATTACACAGGGTCTTCCAAGAGTTGAAGAACTATTTGAAGCAAGAAAGCCTAAGTCACTTGCTATTATTTCTGAAATCGACGGTGAAGTTAGATTTGAAGAAATCAAGAAGGCTCGTCACGCAGTTGTTTATAATAAGGCAACAGGTGAAGAAAGACAGTACCTAATCCCATTCGGCTTTAGAGTAAATGTTGAAGAAGGTCAGGTTATCAAGGCCGGTGACAAGATTACTGATGGTGCTATTTATCCGGCTGATATTCTTTCAATCCTTGGACCAAAGGCTGTTCAAAACTACTTAATCTCTGAAGTACAGTCAACATACCGTCTACAGGGTGTTGATATCAACGATAAGCATATCGAAGTTATTGTTCGTCAGATGATGAAGAAGGTTAAGATTGAAGACAGTGGTTCTACTAGCTTTATGGCCGGTCAGAACTATGACCGTAACGAAGTTCTTTACGAAAACAAGATGATTGAAGAAAGAATTAAGAACGGTGAAGAAGGTCTTAAACCTGCTAAGTATACTCAGTTACTTCTTGGTATTACAAAGGCAGCTCTTGCTACTGATTCATTCCTATCAGCTGCTTCATTCCAGGAAACAACTAGAGTTCTTACAGATGCTGCTATTAAGGGTAAGGTTGACCCACTGGTAGGTCTAAAAGAAAATGTTATCATTGGTAAGCTAATTCCTGCCGGTACAGGTATGCACAGATACAATGGTGTTGAACTTGAAGAAAACTATGTTCAGCCACAGCAGGTACAGCCACTTGACTAATATATAACTGTTTAAATTAGAGGTTACCCTTATGGGTAGCCTCTTTTTTGCAGAAAAAAAGAAAAAATATGAAATTTATTATTGACAATGTTGTAACTTATGTGATAGAATGACGGTAAGCGTGGAATGGGGTAATTGCGTAAAATTACAGTAAAATCCGTGCTAAAATATCGGAAAACCGAAATAACTTAAGAAGGAGGAAAAAAATGCCTACATTTAACCAGCTTGTTCGCAAGGGTAGAGAAGTTACTGAAAAGAAGGCAAAGGCACCTGCTCTTTTAAAGGGTTGGAACTCACAGAAGAGACAGGCTACTGATAATGCTTCCCCACAAAAGAGAGGCGTATGTACTAAAGTGTCAACTGCTACACCAAAGAAGCCTAACTCAGCTCTTAGAAAGATTGCCAGAGTAAGACTTTCAAACGGTATTGAAGTTAGTTCTTATATCCCTGGTGTTGGTCATAACCTACAGGAACACTCAGTTGTTCTTATCCGTGGTGGCCGTGTAAAAGACTTACCTGGTGTTCGTTACCATATCGTTCGTGGCACACTTGATGCTCAGGGCGTTGCTAACAGAAATCAGGCTCGTTCAAAGTATGGCGCAAAGCGCCCAAAAGCAGGTAAATAAGGAATTGACAAACTAACACTTTTATGTTAAACAGTTACTGCAAAAGCAGACTTTATATAGATTATAGGGTTTCTGTTGGCAGTACGGAAGTTTGTCGCTTTCGAGTACCTATGATATCTCAAATATTGTGAAGGAGGGAAGTAAAGTGCCAAGAAGAGGCTCAATCGCAAAACGTGATGTTTTGCCAGACCCAATGTATAATTCAAAACTAGTTACTCGTCTAATCAACAACATTATGCTTGATGGTAAGAAGGGTGTTGCTCAGAAAATCGTTTACGGTGCATTCGACATCATCCAGGAAAAGACAGGTAACGATCCACTAGAAACATTCGAGAACGCAATGGAAAATGTTATGCCGGTTCTTGAAGTTAAAGCTCGTCGTGTAGGTGGTGCAACTTACCAAGTACCTATGGAAGTTAGAGCAGAAAGAAGACAGACTCTAGGTCTTCGTTGGATCACAGCATATTCAAGACAGCGTTCAGAAAGAACAATGAAAGAAAGACTTGCTGGTGAAATCCTTGATGCTATCAACAGTACAGGTGGCGCATTTAAGAAGCGTGAAGATACTCATAAGATGGCTGAAGCTAATAAGGCTTTCGCTCATTACAGATGGTAATAGCAAAACTTATTAGAACTAATTTATAAAGGAGGATAATAACCATGGCAAGACAGGTTTCACTTGAAATGACAAGAAATATCGGTATCATGGCTCACATCGATGCCGGTAAAACAACTACTACTGAAAGAATTCTGTACTATACTGGTATTACTCATAAAATCGGTGAAGTTCATGATGGCGCTGCTACTATGGACTGGATGGTACAGGAACAAGAACGTGGTGTTACAATTACATCTGCTGCTACAACATGTTTCTGGAAGAAACACAGAATCAACATCATTGACACACCTGGTCACGTTGACTTCACAGCTGAAGTTGAACGTTCACTTCGTGTTCTTGACGGTTCTGTAACAGTTCTTTGTGCTAAGGGTGGTGTTGAACCACAGTCAGAAACAGTTTGGAGACAGGCTGATACTTATAAGGTTCCAAGAATGGCTTATGTCAACAAGATGGACATTATGGGTGCTGACTTCTACAGAGTTGTTCAGATGATGAAGGACAGACTAAACTGTAATGCAGTTCCAATTCAGCTTCCAATCGGCTCTGAAGATACATTCAGAGGTATCATTGACCTAGTAACAATGAAGGCTGAAGTTTATTATAATGATGACGGTACAGACATCAGAGAAGAAGAAATTCCTGAAGATATGAAGGAAAAGGCTCAAGAGTACCATGAAAAGCTAATCGATTCTGTTGCAGAACTTGATGACGCTCTAATGGAAAAATACTTCGAGGGCGAAGAACTAACAATTGACGAAATTAAGAAGACTATTCGTAAGGCTACTATTGCTAACGAAATGGTACCTGTAACTTGTGGTACATCTTACCGTAACAAGGGTGTTCAGCTACTTCTTAATGCTATCGTTGACTATATGCCAGCTCCAGTTGACATTCCTTCAATTAAGGGTGTTAATCCGGATACAGGTGAAGAAGATGTAAGACATTCTTCTGACGATGAACCATTTGCAGCTCTTGCATTTAAGATTGCAACTGACCCATTCGTTGGTAAGCTATGTTTCTTCAGAGTTTATTCCGGTGTTGTTAATGCCGGTCAGACAGTTTACAACGCATCAAAGGATAAGAACGAAAGACTTGGTCGTATCCTACAGATGCACGCAAATAACAGAAAAGACATTGATACAGTTTATGCCGGTGATATTGCTGCTGCTGTTGGTCTAAAGAATACTACTACTGGTGATACTCTTTGTGACGAAAAGCACCCTATCATCCTTGAATCAATGGAATTCCCAGAACCTGTTATTAGAGTTGCTATTGAACCTAAGACAAAAGCAGGTCAGGAAAAGATGGGTATTGCTCTAGCAAAGCTTGCTGAAGAAGACCCAACATTTAAGGCTTATACAGATGAAGAAACAGGC
>OIZA01000076.1_pt1 | contig 60582 bp, 56 predicted proteins | sample 1588381 | NCBI WGS metagenome assembly OIZA01 (sample SAMN03283277) | human gut metagenome | biome: human-associated habitat; material: feces | host: Homo sapiens | place: Peru | collected 2012 | reverse complement strand
CTCCACGCAATGCACGCGTTCAGGTAGCTTACAAACTTCTTTTGCCTCTAAATTTTCAGAGCAAGAAAATTCGATTTTGTTTTCAGGCGGTATGTGTGGTTCGATGAATTCTAGCTTTAAATTCCGCCCTTTTCGCGCTGTGCCGGGCTGTATGTAGCGCAAAATCAAATCCCCCTTGTTAATGCCGATGATACTTACTTTTTGTATGCCATCATCATCATCTTGTGGGGCTTTGTCCTTGTAGCAAATGATGAGCTTTTCGCTTTCTGGCGAGATAGGGTGCGTGCCTGTGGCGATTTCTATAAGCACTTTTGGGTGTTTGAGCGTTTTGTTTTTAAAGCGGTTCAGCACTTCAACAAGCGTTTTTTTAAAGTCAAATATGCGAATGCCTACGAAAAATCCTTCCTTAATCATCTTTTTGTAAATGTCTTGCAGCACTTCCATAGCGATATTTGCGTAAAAACTCACCCCGCTAAAATCTATCTCAGCAATGAGCTTGCTTAAATCCCTATTTTCAATCAGCCTTATTTTGGGGCTTTTGTGCGTTTTTTGCAAGGCGCTGGTTTGGTAAATTTGGATTTTATAGCTTTGTCTTATCTTTAAATTTTCGTCCAAAAACACCTTATCATCATCAAAAAGCACGAGTTCCTTTTCGCTCAATGCCTTGAAATTCGGCTTAAATTCAGGCTCTTTGGGCTTTTCTTCTTCGCTTTTTGCTTGGGCGTTTGGGCTTTCTTGCTTTTTTGCGCCGTCCTTTTGCTCGGGCGTTTGGGGCGGTTTGGGCGGTGCGTCAAGGCTGTATTCGGTTTTAAAGCCAAGCAGATGAAAGTCAAGCCTTTCTACACCTACGCTCAAACGCACGCTTTCTTGCAAAAGCTCATTGTAAGGGTCGCTCAAAAATTCAGCTTTTTGTGTTTGCATCTTTCTCTCTTTTTAGTTTGCATAATTATACTTTAATTTAATGAAAATTTAGCTAAAATATGATTTTATTTCGCACAAAGGTTTGCAAAAATTTAATGAAAAAAGCTAAAAATCTCATTTTTCACAACTTTATCATCAATGCGCTTGGCATACTTTTTTCACGCATTTTAGGGCTTTTGCGCGATATTATCCTTGCTTTGTATTTGGGAGCTGGGCTTTATAGTGATGTCTTTTTTGTGGCGATAAAGCTACCAGCCTTTTTCCGCCGCATTTTTGCTGAGGGAGCTTTTGGGCAAAGTTTTTTGCCAAATTTCACAAGGTCAAAGCAAAAGGGCGCATTTTGCGTGGCGGTGCTTGTTCGCTTTGGTTCGGCTGTGTTTTTGCTCTGCATTTTGGTGAATTTTTTTGCCAGCTTTTTTACTAAAATTTTTGCCTTTGGCTTTAATGCTGAAACCATAGCCCTTGCCTCGCCGCTTGTTGCCATAAATTTTTGGTATCTTTTTTTCATCTTTCTCACCACGCTTTTTGGGGCGATTTTAAATTATGAGCATAAATTTTTCATCACTTCCTTTTCGGCTTCGCTTTTTAACCTTTGCATAGTCATTTGCGTGTTTTTTGTCGATATTAACGAGCCTTTGCAAAATCTTTATTATTTTTCTTACGCTATCGTTTTAAGCGGTGTTGCGCAACTCATCTTGCATTTAATCGCCCTTAAAAACAACATTACGCTTAAAGCTATGTGGTTAAGTGTGCGTTTAAAGCGCGCTAAAACAAGCCTTGAAAATTTTTACAGCAACTTTTTTCACGGCGTGCTAGGCTCATCAGCCACTCAGCTTAGCTCATTGCTTGATACCACCATAGCTAGCTTTCTCATAACGGGCAGCATTTCTTATTTATACTATGCTAACCGCGTTTTTCAGCTCCCGCTTGCCCTTTTTGCCATAGCTTTAAGTCAGGTTTCCTTTCCTAAAATCCTTAAACACCTTAAAAGCGGCGAAGAAAATTTAGCCTTAAATTTTATGCAAAAGGCTTTGGGCGCTTTAAGTTTTTTGCTCATTCTTTCAAGCCTTGTGGGCATAGTTTTTGCGCCTGAAATCACCACTCTTTTGTTTGAGCGGGGCAATTTTGGCTCGCAAGATACGCAGGTTACGGCTTTTGTTTTGATGGCTTACTTGCTAGGACTCTTGCCCTTTGGCTTGCAAAAACTTTTATCCTTGTGGCTTTATGCGAAATTCAAGCAAAAAATCGCCGCTATCATCGCTTTTAAGGCACTTGGCATTTCGGCAAGTTTTTCTATTATTTTCATCTTGCTTATAGAAAATGCTGAATTTAAGGCTATCGGCATAGCTTTGGCAAGCTCTTTGAGTGCTTTTTACTTGCTTGGAGCAAATATCAAAGAATTTGGCTACAAAGCCTTTTTTTCACTCATAAATGTCAAAAAAACGCTTTTTGGCTTGCTTTTTCTTGCATTTTTGGGCTTTGTTTTGTTAGAATTTAAGGCTAAAATTATGCCACTTGTTATGGGTTAAAGGAAAATGATGAGATTATTTGACAGCAAAAGCAAGGCAAAAAAAGACTTAAACGCCTATAAAAACGAGCCTTTAAACATTTATCTTTGCGGGGCAACGGTTTATGATGATGCGCATTTAGGACACGCGCGAAGCTCAGTGTGCTTTGATTTACTGCGCCGCACGCTTTTAGCACTTGGCTTTAAGGTGCAATTTGCCAGAAATTACACGGACATAGATGATAAAATTTTAGCTAAAATGAAAGAGAAAAATTTAAGCCTAAAAGAGCTTACAACGCACTATATACAAAGCTATGAAGCGGATATGAACGCCTTAAATGTTTTAAAGCCAAATTTTATGCCAAAGGCTACTGAATATATCGCTCAAATGATAGAGTTGATTGAAAGCCTTGAAAAAAAGGGCTTTACTTATACTTTAAAAGATGGGGTTTATTTTGACAGCTCAAAAGATAAAGCGTATTTTAGCCTTTCGCACAGGAATTTAAACGACAATCAAAGCCGCTTAGAAAATGAAGTGGCAAAGAAAAATGAAAGCGATTTTGTGCTTTGGAAATTTGATGAGAGTTTTTATGATGCGCCTTTTGGCAAGGGACGACCGGGCTGGCATAGCGAGTGTGTGGCGATGATAAGGGCTTTGTTTGATGACAAACTCATCATTCATTGTGGCGGGGCTGATTTGCTTTTTCCGCACCACGAAAATGAAGCCGCTCAGTGTCGCTGCGCTTATGGGGGCGAGTTAGCTCAAATTTGGCTGCATAATGGCTTTGTGAAAATTGACGGCGAAAAGATGAGCAAAAGTCTAAACAATAGCTTTTTTGTGAAAGATGCCCTAAAAGAGTTTTGCGCCGAAGCCTTGCGTTTTTATCTTTTGCAAACGCATTATAGGGGCGATTTTAACTATGCTGTGAGCGATTTAGAACGCGCTAAAAAAAGGCTTGATAAATTTTATCGCCTTAAAAAAAGGCTTGGCGTGCTTGAATTTACAGACTATGAGCTGAATTTAAAATCAAATTCAAAGGGCTTTCAAAGTGAGCTTTCAAAGCAGATTTTAAACGCTTTGAGCGATGATTTAAACATATCTTTGGCTTTATCAGTTTTTGATGAATTTATCATAAATTCAAACGCTAAACTTGATGAAAGCCCAAAAGATAAGGCTTTGAAAGAAAATTTAACGCAGGGGTTAAAAGAGTGCGCGTTGATTTTTGGCGTGGGTTTTATGCAAACGAGTGAGTATTTTCAATTTGGCGTAGATGATGAATTTAAGGCGCAAATTAAGGCGCAAATTCTAGCACGAAACGAAGCAAAAGCGGAGAAAAATTTTGCATTAGCCGATGAAATTCGCACAAATTTAGCAAAAAAAGGCATAATTTTACAAGACACGCCAAATGGCACGGTTTGGGAGAAAAGTAGTGAAAATTAAAGCAGTAAAATTACGAGCAAAGAACGCAAAGCAAATTTAAAGCCAGCAAGAAAGGACAAAAATGCCTAAAAAAACAAAAGAAGACATTTACAAATCGGAGCTTAAAGACAAGCAGCACAAGGATATGACGATTTGGCAGGTGCTGAAAAAATTCAAGCATTATTACAGGCACTATGCGAAGTATTTTGCCATAGTTGCCTTTGGTATGATTATCGGTGCAGCAGGCACTGCGCTTTCAGCGTGGCTTTTAAAGCCCGTGATAGACGAGATTTTCATCGCTAAAAATCTCACAATGCTCTATATCTTGCCCGCTGGCGTGATTTTGTTTTATTTTATGAAGGATTTGGGCGCGTATTTGCAAGGCTATTATCTTGCGTATATTGGCATAGATATGATTACAAAGTTGCGCGAAATGATGCTCAGTCATCTTTTGCGGCTGGATATGGCGTTTTTTAACCGCTACCGCGCGGGCGAGCTTATGTCGCGCACCACAGGCGACATAGGGGCGATTCAAAGCATAGTCGTAGGCACTGTGCCTGATTTTTTAAAACAAGTGATACAGCTCATCGGGCTTTTAAGCGTTGTCATTTATCAAAGCCCAAAACTCGCTTTCATCGCACTCATAGTCGTGCCTTGTGCGGTGTATCCGCTCAATATCTTTGCTAAAAAGCTCAAAACTCTTGGGCGCAGGGGGCAGGAAAAGGGCGCTGATATGAACTCACGCCTAAATGAAATCTACCAAAATATCGAACTCATCAAGGCTGACAACACCGAAGCAAAGGAAATCGCTAAATTTAACATAGACAATCACACTTTGGCAAAAATCGGCTTGAAAGGTGCTAGGATAGGCTCTTTGGTAACGCCTTTAATGGAAATGTTTGGAGCTGTGGGCGTTGCGGCTGTCATCGTCATCGGCGGGCGCGAAGTCATCGCTGGCAACCTAACCCCGGGCGCTTTTTCTAGCTTTATCGCGGCTTTGTTTATGGCGTATGACCCGATAAAAAGGCTTGCAAGCCTTTATGGTGGCATTCAAGGTGCGGTGGCTGCTTGTGAGCGGACTTTTTTCTTGCTTGATTTGCTCCCGCAAATTCAATCTGGCGAGAAAAATTTAGAAAAAATTGAAAAAATTTCGCTCAAAAAGGTGAATTTTAGCTATGAAGAGGGCAAGGAAGTGCTGAAAAATGTGAGCTTTGACTTACAAAAGGGCAAGATTGTGGCACTTGCTGGACCAAGTGGGGGCGGCAAAAGCTCTATCATCAACCTTTTGGTGCGTTTTTATGACAAAAATTCGGGCAAAATTCTCATCAACGACAGCGACATAAGCGAGTATGACATAGAACAACTGCGCTCAAAAATCGCCCTTGTTACCCAAAATATCTACCTTTTTAACGACAGCGTGGCTGAAAATATCGCTTACAGCGAAGAGTTTGACGAAGAGCGCGTCATCAACGCCCTTAAAAAGGCAAACGCTTATGAATTCGTGCAGGATTTAGGCGGAATTTACGCACAAATCAGCGAACACGGCAAGAATTTAAGTGGCGGACAAAAGCAACGCATAGCCATAGCCCGCGCCCTTTACAAAGAGCCAAATTTTTTGATTTTTGATGAGGCGACTTCTGCGCTTGATAATGAAAGCGAAAAGCTCGTGATGGCGACTATTGAGAGTTTGAAAAAAAATCATCTCATTTTAATCATCGCTCACCGCTTAACAACCATCGAAAATGCCGATAAAATAGTAGTGATTAACAAGGGCGAAGTGCTTGACATAGGCACTGATAAAGAGCTGATGCAAACTTGCGAGCTTTATCAAAAATTCAAGCAAAAAACAGCGCACCACGAGGCGATTTGAGCGTAAATTTTGTGAATTTTGCTTTGATTTTCGCTTAAATTCAAGTAAAATTTGCTAGAATGTCTTTGTCAAATCAAAGTTGCAAAGGCGATTTAAGCCACGCATTTAGCTTATTTAAAGGCTTTTAAAGGACAAAAATGAACTATGAATCGTTAAAACCATTGCTTTTTAAACTCAACCCAGAACACGCTCACGCCCTTGTGGAATGGACTTTGCGCGCGGCAAATCGCATTTTGCCAAGCAGCTTAAATTTACTCGCAAGAGAGTGCATAATCGATGATGAGAGCTTGCACCAAGAGCTTTTGGGGCTTTATTTTGCAAACCCCGTTGGGCTTGCTGGGGGCTTTGACAAAAATGCCACGATGATTCGCCCTTTGAGCGCGCTAGGCTTTGGCTTTTTGGAATTTGGCACGCTCACGCCAAAGGCGCAAAAGGGCAACGACAAACCGCGTTTGTTTCGGCTTGTGGAGCAAGAGAGCATCCAAAACGCTATGGGTTTTAACAACGCAGGCAAGGACAAAATCGCCCAAAATGTCCGCAAGGTGTATCCTTTTGTGCTGCCACTTGGAGCAAATATCGGCAAAAACAAGCTTACAAAAAATGAAGACGCGATAAATGACTATATTATGCTTATTAGAGACTTTAACCCGCTTTGTGATTTTTTTATCATCAACATTTCATCGCCAAATACCAAAGGTTTGCGCGATTTGCAAAGCAAAAAATTCATCGTAGAGTTGATGAAAGAAGCTAAAAAACTCGCCCAAAAGCCCATTTTGCTTAAAATTTCGCCCGATATGAGCGAAAAAGACGCACTTAATCTTTGCGAAGAAGCGTTAAATTTAGGCATTGCGGGCTTTATCATCGCAAACACAAGCGTGGATTACAGCCTGCTTGATAACAACCGCACCTTTGGAGGCATAAGCGGGCGTTTGATAGAGCAAAAAAGTGGGAAGTTTTTCAAGGCTTTGTCAAAAGAGCTTTTTGGCAAGGCTTTGTTGGTGGCAAGTGGCGGGATAGATAGTGCTGAAATCGCTTATGAGCGCATAAAATGTGGCGCGAATTTAGTCCAAGTTTATACAGGGCTAGTTTTCAAAGGACCAACGCTTGTAAGAGACATAAACAAAGGGCTTTTGCAGCTGCTTAAAAAGGACGGCTTTTTACACATAAGCGAAGCTGTGGGAGCGAATTTAAGATAAATCAAGCTAAACTCCATTTTGCGCCCCTTTGCTTGCACCTTGCTACAAGCTACGCAAGGGCAAGTCAAAGGTAAAGATTTTCGCACTGCTAAAACACAAAATCTTTAAGCTATCAAGCAAAAAAATGCTCGTATTCTTTGGCTCTTTGGCGGCTCAAAGGCACGGCAATCTTTTCTCTTTCAAGCTGCTCGCCGCTCACTTGTGAGTAAGCCACAGTTTCAAACAAGTCCTCGAAGTTGTATTTTTCAAAATCAAAGGCAAATTCATAAGGCGTTATGTTGTAAATATAAAGCGAGCTTATGTAAGATGCCATTTTAGCATAAGCTGAGCGCATAGTCTCATCTGTAAAGTCCTCTAATGCGTATTCTTGTAGGACTTCCTCCACAGCATTTTGCACTTCAAGCGAGATTTGCATACTCTCATCGGGCGCATCCATAGCCCTAGCAAGCTCCACGCTAAATGGTCCGTATTTAAGGCTTTGAAATTCCAAGCCTATGAAAAGATTTTGGTGCGCTCTGAAATGGTTAAGCTCCACCAAAAAGACGATTTTTTGGTAAAGGTTGGCGTTTAAGCGTCCCTTGCTCGTTTGTCTTAGACAAGCGATTGTTTCGTTGAGCCTCTTTAAAGAAGCAGCGTCCATAGTTTTCATCGTAAAACCTTCTTTCAATCAATCTACAAGATTGAAAGCAAATTTCGTTCCAACTTTTCAAAACGCTGAATTTTAGGGGGTTGAAAACCTTGCTAAATGCGTCCTATGTCGTAAAGCTGCACTATGCCTACGATTTTGCCAGCTTGTGCAACGGGCAGTTCTTTGATTTTGTGCTTTATCATCAGCTCCTCAGCCTGTGTAGCCATAGCATCAGCACTAATGACTTTGGGATTTTTACTCATTATTTGGCTGGCGATGAAATCAAAACTCGGCTTGTCGCTCGCCTTTAAAACCCTACGCAAATCTCCATCAGTTATGACGCCCACGAGCTTTTCGCCACTCATCACAAGGCAAAGCCCGAGCTTACCGCTTGTCATCACATCGATAAGCTCTTTAAACCCTGTATCCTCCGCCACTTTTGGCAAAGCACTTACCATCACATCGCTCACCTTTGTCAAAAGTTTTTTACCCAAGCTACCCCCCGGGTGGAAAAGCGCAAAATTTTCTGGCTTGAAATTTCGCTCTTTCATCAAGCAAGCTGCTATCGCATCGCCCATCGCCAAAGTCGCCGTAGTCGAACTCATCGGGGCTAGCTGCAAGGGGCAAGCTTCTTTTTGCACCGAAATGTCAAGCACGAAATCCGCCTGCTTTGCTAGGGTAGAGTTTAAATTTCCGCTCATCGCGATGAGCTTAATGCCCCTTTTTTTAATGGCTGGAATGATTTTTAAAATTTCTTCGCTCTCGCCTGAATTTGATATTGCCAAAAGCGTGTCATCATTTGTCAGCATTCCCAAATCTCCGTGCAAAGCCTCCGCTGGGTGCATAAAAAAGCTCGGTGTGCCTGTGCTTGCAAGCGTGGCGGCGATTTTAGCCCCGATATGCCCGCTTTTTCCCATACCGCTTACTACCAAACGCCCTTTGGTGCGCAGTATCAGCTCTATGCTCTTTTCAAAGTCCGCATTGAGTTTCGCGCCCAAATCGCTAATCGTGCGCGCTTCTGTGGCAAAAACTTCTTTTGCGATTTGCAAGACATTTGTTTTCATCATCTGCCCCTTAATTTTCTTAAAATGTTAGCTCAAATTTTTTAATGGCGCGAAATTTCACTCATCGCTTTGAGCTGCCTTAAATTTAAGCTTTTTGCCTAAGGCGTTGTCCGTGAATTTAGCGTAGCGTATATTGAGCGCAAAGCACTGCCCTTTCATCATTTTGGCAAAGGGAAAGCGCGCATAGTAGAGTTTTTCTTGCGCCTTGCTCGCCTTTTCGCACAGGGCTTTGATTTGCACGCCTTTTAAAAACGCTATGGCGCTGAATTTAGCGACATTTACGCTTACAAGCGGATTTTTTTGAGCTAGCTTGATGTGCCTTGTGTCCGTGTGCGAAGCGATGATAAGGCTTAAATTTAGCTCATCAAAGGCATAAAAAGCGTTCGCGCACCACACTCCGCCGTCATCTTGCATAGCCCAGCACAAAAGCTTGTTTTGGCTTAAAAAATCTTTTATTTTGGTATCCATAAGCAAAATTATAGCAATAAATTTAAGAAAAATTCAAATTTGCCGATATAAGTGCAAATCTTTTAACGGAGCGTTAAAATGCAAATAGAAGCTACCAACAACCAAAACATAGGCTTTTCCTACACCACGAGCAGTGGCAAGAGCCTTTCTTTGTCAATGTTTGACAACCAAAGTGCGAGTTATAGCAAAGAAAACGGGAGTGCGAGTTTGAGCTTGCGAAGAGAGTATGGATTTTCCTTTACTTTTGAAGGTTCAAAGCTCACGCAAACCGATATAGCCGAGATAAAAGACGCGATGAAAAATGTCGAGCCTTTAATCAACGACTTTTTGCAAAACTCAAAAGTGAGCGAGCTGAACCCAAAAGACTTTATCCAAAGTGCTATGCAAATGGCTGACATTTTGCCAACGCCAAGCGATGAAAACAAGCTCAATGCGACTATGGACAGCCTTGTGAGCAAATTCGACCAGCTGCTTAAACAAAACCAAAGCAACGACAGCACGCAAAATGCCAAAATGCTTGAAGACAGCAAAAAGCTCATCGAAGAAGTGCTTGCTCGCTTGCGACAGCAAATGCTGCAACAAACGCAAGAATTTGCGCCACAAAAAACAAACGCCGAAGAAGAAAAGGATAAATTCAACTCCTTTGCTTTTTATGCGTGATTTGCCTTTAAGGTGTGCTTGATAAGGCGTTGCGGGGCTTTTGCCTTGTCTTTAAGCGCACTTAATAAAGTGCGACTACAAGGGTGTTTTGTGAATTTAAATTTGTGAGTTAAAATTTGCGAATTTACATTTGAAAATTTAAGCCTAAATGCGCTAAGTAGCTTGCTTGGCGCGGCTTTGAGTAATACTTTTGAAACAAATAGCATAAAACGGGCTTTGCAAATAAAATGTTTTTGACAAATAAGGCGTTTTGCTTAAATTTTACTAAAATCAAATTTGCCTAAACTCTCTTTCCATTGCGGGATTTTAAGCTTAAAATGAGCTTTGATTTTGCTTGTGTCTAAAACGCTGTAAAATGGGCGAGGGGCGATGATTTTGTTCGCATTCATCGCTAAATACTCGCTTGAACTCACGCTTTTTACAACGCAACTTGCGCCTAAAATTCGCACTATTTGAGCGGCAAATTCCCACCAGCTCGCCACACCCTCATTTGCATAGTGAAAAATTTCTGTGCCATTTAGCGTGTCAAGTTTTGGCAAAATAGCGCAAATGGCGCGCGCTAAATCCCTTGCGTTTGTTGGTGAGCCAACTTGGTCGCTAACTACTGAAATTTCGTCTTTTGTCAAGGCTAAACGCGCTATGGTTTTGACAAAGTTGCTGCCAAATTCGCTGTAAAGCCAGCTCGTGCGGATAATGCAAGATTTGCTTAAATTTTCGCTTAAAATCGCAAGCTCGCCCGCTCTTTTGCTTGCCCCATAAACGCCAAGCGGTGCGGTGTTATCGCTTTCAGTAAGCGGTTTGCTCGCCTTGCCGTCAAAAACATAATCAGTCGAAATATAAACAAGCCTAGCACCGCTCATCTTGCACGCTTTGGCTAAATGAAGTGCGCCTTTTTCATTTACCGCAAAGGCTCTTTGGCTTTCATTTTGAGCCTTATCCACCGCTGTAAAAGCCGCACAGTTTATCACCGCGTCAAATTTACCTTGATAAAGTGCTGTAAATACGGCTTTTTCGTCTGTAATGTCAAGCGCGTTTTTATCCACAAAAACAAAATTTAAATCCTTAAATTCATCTTGCAAAAAGCAAATTTCACTGCCTAATTGTCCGTTTGCACCTGTAACTAAAACTTTCACTAAATGCCTTTCATATCAAATTTACAAACTATTTTGCTTTATTATTTTTGTTAAAATTTGTTCTAAAAGGCGTTTTGTTTCTCTACTTAAAATTCGTGGGAAATTCACGCCACGCCACGCCCACCACGCTATTTTTTGTGATTTTACATAAAAATCCATCCAAAATTTAAGCCGCCTAAAATCTTTTTGCAAAGATTCAAAAAGTCTTTCATCTATACTTTTGATTTCATTTTGAAAATGCCTTAAACTTTCATAAAGTTGCTCTTTGCTGGGCTTTTCTTCTTTATAGAGTTGATTTTTTAAAAAATCGTGCTGATATTTATCAATATAGCGTAAAATTGTGTTTTTGTAAGCCTTTAAACGCTCATTATTCATTGCAACATTTCGTGGCAGTATAAGAAAAGGACCGCGCCCACCATCAATGCCACCGAGATTTGCATAGGATTTGATGGTTTGAATTTTAAGTTTTTTTATTTTATTGATGCGTGGCTGAATTCGACTAAAATCTAGCGTGAGAGCATTATCAGCTTTTAAAATAATATCCAAATGACTGCCATAAGGGGCAAATATCGTGTTATGTGAAATAGTCCCAGCCATTGCCGCAAAGCTCAATGCCCCCCCTCCGATAAAAATGGCTAATTGCTCTTTTGGAGAAAGCATTTCAGGATAGATAATTTTATAGCCTTTTTGTGCGTAAAATTCCTCGAAAAATTTCTCGCCAAATTCAAGCGAAATTGCCTTGTTAAATTTGCGCCGAGAAAGATAAAATTTATTATTTTGCAAGCGTTGTGGAGTAACTTTTGAAGTGATAAAGTCTATCATTTTTCGGTGCATTTCGATGCCATTTTCATTCCAAAAAGAATCATCAGGCACGATGATTTGCGCGAATTTTGTAGGCTTTTTGATTACTATGAGATTTGAATCATCTAGGTTAAAAAGCCTTAAAATATAGCTTTGAAAGGGTAAAAAAGAATCTTTTTCCAATAAGCAAACAAATTTAACGCCCTTTGTGCTATGTTTTACAATCCACCACAAACGCGACAAACTCTCCGTGATAAAATGCCCATAATGCCAAGCAAAAGAGCCTAGAAATACTACTTTTTCGCTTGAAATGGAGATTTCGCCATTGAAATTCAAAACTTGTGTATCATTTTCTTTAAAAACACCTGAGGGCGTATTTTTAAGGCAAGGAAAAATCACGCCATTTTTTATGATTTGCTCGCTTAAATTTTTCTCTTGCATTTTAGTCCTTAAAACAACTCTTTTACTTCATTTAGCGTGGGTTGAATTTTATCTTTTTGGCTTAAAATAAGCTTATTTAAATCATAAAAATCACCCCAATTTATGTTAATTTGCGTATCATTCCACAAAATGCCCCTATCGCACTCTTTGCTGTAAAACTCATCAACCTTATAGGCAAAAACCGTGTCATTTTCAAGCACCAAAAAGCCGTGCGCAAAGCCCTTTGACAGCAGGATTTGGCGTTTGTTTTCTCCGCTTAACTCCACAGCAACAAATTCGCCAAAAGTCGCTGAATTTCGCCGAATATCTACCGCCACATCAAGCACACGCCCACGCACCACACGCACGAGCTTACTTTGAGCGTGCGGGGACAACTGAAAATGCAGTCCGCGCAAGACACCTTTTTGCGAACAGCTTTCATTATCTTGCACGAAATTCCACTTGCAATTTGTGAATTTTTCAAGCAAATCAAGCCTAAAAGTTTCAACAAAATAACCGCGCTCATCAGCATAAATTTGCGGCTGGCAGATGATGACGCCGTCTAGTTTTGTTTTAATAAATTTCACCTTACTTCCTCGCTATTTGCTAAATTTAACAAGTATTTTCCATAATCATTCTTACTCATCTTTTTGCCAAGTTCGCGCAACTTGCTCTCATCAATCCAGCCGTTTAAAAAGGCGATTTCCTCCAAACAAGCGATTTTGAGATTTTGCCGTTTTTGCAGGGTTTGGATAAAGCTGCTTGCTTCTAAGAGCGAGTCGTGCGTGCCTGTGTCAAGCCACGCAAAACCTCGCCCCATAAGCTCGCATTTTAAGCACTTTTGCGCTAAATAAAGCTCGTTAAGCGAAGTGATTTCAAGCTCGCCGCGCGCACTTGGGCGGATTTGCTTTGCAAGCGCGCTCACTCCGCTTGGGTAAAAATAAAGCCCCGTTACGGCGTAATCGCTCTTTGGCACGGCTGGCTTTTCTTCAAGCCCTATAACCTCGCCTTTTGCGTTAAATTCAGCGATGCCATACCTTTGCGGGTCGCGCACCTTGTAGCCAAAGATTGTCGCAAAGCCTTTGTTTGCGCTTTCTACGCCGTTTTTTAAAAGCGGAGTTAAGCCACCGCCGTAAAAAATGTTGTCCCCTAAAACAAGGCAGGCTGGGCTTTGCCCTAAAAATTCCTCGCCCAAAATAAATGCTTGGGCTAGTCCGTCAGGGCTTGGTTGCTCACAGTAGCTTAAATTTACGCCAAAGTCCGCCCCGTCTCCCAAAAGTGCCTTGAAATTTGCGCTATCTTGGGGCGTGGTGATGACGAGAATGTCGCGAATGCCTGCAAGCATAAGCACAGAAAGCGGATAGTAAATCATCGGTTTGTCAAAGACGGGCAAAAGTTGCTTACTGATGCCTTTTGTGATGGGGTAAAGCCTCGTGCCACTGCCCCCTGCTAGAATTATGCCTTTCATTTAAAATTTCCTTTCTTAATGGCTTGGCTCTTTTTGTAGAGTTTATCAAAAGCTCAACCCAAAACGGCTAAATCGCTTTTGATTTCACAGCCCAAAAATAGCTCAAAATCTTTCGCCTTATCATCTTAAATTCAAAATTTTTGACAAGCACAAAATCCCATTACAAGCCTATATCTCCGCTCTTTGTGCTACTTCTTTGTAGCTTTCTATATAATCTCCCTCGCGCATATCATTGCACCCCTCAATCCCAACGCCGCATTCATAGCCTTTGGCGACTTCTTTGACATCGTCTTTAAAGCGTTTGAGTGAGCTTACATTGCCCTCAAAGACGACAACGCCTTCTCTTATGAGCCTTATTTTCGCTCCGCGGTTGATGACGCCATCGCTCACCATACAGCCTGCGATTTGCCCTATTTTTGGCACGGAGATGACTTGCAGGATTTTAGCTTGTCCGAGTTGCTCCTCGCTGATGATAGGACTCATCAACCCGCTTAAAAGTGCTTTAACATCATCGATTAGGTTGTAGATGACATTGTAGGTTTTGATTTCTACGCCTCTGTCCTTTGCCTTTTCTTTTATGTCGCCTGTTGGGCGGATATTAAAGCCCAAAACTATGGAATTTTCGCTCGCTGAAGCTAGCTCAATGTCGCTTTGCGTGATACCGCCGACACCTGAATGGATAATGTCGATTTTAATCTCATCGTTTTTGAGCTTTTCAAGGCTGGCTTTTAAAGCCTCCAAAGAGCCTTGCACATCGGCTTTTAAGATGATAGGCAAGGATTTTAGGTTGCCCTCTTTGATTTTTGCGCCAAGCTCGTCAATGCTTACCTTTGTGGATTTGCTCAACTCTTTTTGTCGGTTGTGTTCAAAGCGTTTTGCGGCATACTCACGCGCTTCTTTGTCGCTTTTTACGCTAATAAGCACCTCCCCAGCCTCAGCCACTTCGCTAAGCCCCACGATAACACCACATTCGCCCGGCTTTATCTCTTTCAAAGCCTTGCCCGTGTCATCGCTCATCGCTCGCACCTTGCCATAAGCCACGCCAGCGACTATGGTATCGCCCACTTTGAGCGTGCCGTTTTGCACGATGATGGTAGCCACTGCCCCGCGCCCCTTTTGCACCGAGCTTTCTACTACGCTTGCCTTTGCAAAGGCTTTTGGGTTGGCTTTTAGCTCTAAAATGTCAGCCTGCAAAAGCACGATTTCAAGCAAATCATCAACCCCTGTGCCGTTTTTAGCCGAAATAGGCACGAATTCATACGAGCCGCCCCATTCCACAGGTGTGATTTCAAGCTCGGCAAGCTGAGTCTTTACCATATCGACATTTGCGCCCTCTTTGTCGATTTTGTTTATAGCGATGATGAGCGGCACGCCCGCACTTTTAGCGTGATTTATGGCTTCTTTGGTTTGGGGCTTTACCCCATCATCAGCGGCAACCACGATGATGACGATATCCGTTATGCTCGCTCCACGCGCACGCATAGCCGTAAATGCCTCGTGTCCGGGAGTGTCGATAAAGGTGATTTTGCGCCCATTTTTTTCTACCATATAAGCGCCCACATGTTGTGTGATACCGCCAGCCTCAGCGTTTGCCACGCGTGATTTGCGTATGTAATCAAGCAGTGAAGTTTTGCCGTGGTCTATATGTCCCATTATGGTGATAACAGGCGCACGCGCCTCGCTGTTGCTTTCATCTTGCGCGCTTTCATATTCTTTGACATAGTCAAATTCCACAGCCTCATCGATGATGCTCACTTCAATCCCAAATTCATCAGCTAAAATTTCTATGGCATCTTCGTCCAAAAAGTCATTTTTAGTCGTCATAAGCCCAAGCATAAAGAGTTTTGAGATAAGTTCGCTTGTGTTTTTGCCGATTTTATCAGCAAATTCATAAAGGCGAATTTCTTTTGGAATTTGCACGCTTTTCACTTCGGCGCGTTCTTTTTTCTCCACTCTTTTTGGCGGTTTTTTGCGACTTCTTCTTTGAATGCCACCTTCTGTGAATTGATTAAAACTTTGCCTTAAAACGCTTGGTTGTTTTTTGGTGCTAACAGGCTCTGGCTTTGGCTGTATGGTATTTTGCGTAAAGTCTGGCAAAACGATGATATCCTCATCATCAAGCGAAATGTCGCTAAAATCATTGCTAGCGAGCAAATCCATCTTTGTCGTGCTGTCTTTTTTGCTGACAGGCTGGGACTTTGCTTTGGATTTTTTGGGCTTTTTGTCTAAATTTTGCGTGCTTGAAAACATATCTTTTAAATCTATGCGTTCGCTTGGCTTTAAATTCTCGCCACTTTTTTGCGAAGAGCTTTGCAAATTCGCATTTTGCTCTCTTTTTTTCTTAACAATAACAAGCCCACGCCGTTTAGTAAGGTTTATTTCAGGCTCATTTTTGGGCTTTTCTTGGGGCTTGCTTTCTTGTGTGGGCTTGGTTTGGGGCTTTTTAGGCTCTTTTTCAAGCTCGCTTGTTGGCGGAGTTTGAGGCTTTTCTTGTGGCTTTTCTTGCGCTTTGGTTTGAATTTTGGCTTTTGGCTCTGTTTTGGGAGCTTTTTCTTCGCTTTTGGGCTTTGGCTCGGCTTTAAGTTCTTTTGGCGTTTCTTTTTTGGCGGCTGTTTTTTTAGGCTCTTTTTGGCTTGGTTTGCTCTCTTTGTCAGGCTTTTTAGTTTCAGCGCTTTCTTTTTTGGGCGTGGCTTTTTTAGCGCCCTTTTTGGTTTCTAACTTCGCCTTAAACATTTCAGGCACGATGCCCGAGCTTATATACTCGTAAATTCCAGCGGCTTCTTCTTCGCTCACTGAGCTGTTGGCGACCTTGACATTTAGCCCTAATTCGTTGGCTTTTTTCATCACTTCGCTGTTAGAATAGCCCATTTCAGCGGCTATATCCATAATCTTAATCTTTGCCATTTACAAAATCTCCCTTAAATTCGGCTCTACAAAGCCTTTGTTGCTTTTAGAAAACGCTTTTTGCAAGGTTTTTTCGTCCTTTTTCGCGCAAAGCTCACACAGATAAAAACTGCGCCCAAAGCCCGTGAATTTCACTGCTTTGCCAGACTTTACTTGCAAGCGCAAAAGGCTTTTTTGCGCCGCTTTTTCCCTGCACACCACGCACATTCTAATGGGTGCGTGCATTATACCCTTTTTTTTATCAAATTTTAGCAAATTTCAAAGCCTTTGTTGTCAAATTCAAGCGTTTTTATCAAAACGCCCTTAAATTTCGCCTGCATTTTTTGCGCTAAATTCAAAGCTTCATCTTTGTAAATAAGGCTTAAAAATGAGCTTCCAGAGCCTGAAAGCACGCTCATTAAAGCGCCGTTTTCAAGGGCGAGTTTTTGGATTTTAAAAAGCTGGGGCAGGGTTTTCATACGCATATTTTGGTGCAAGTTATCAAGGCTTGCCACGCGCAACAAATCATAATTTTTTTGCATAAAACACGCCGTAAGCAAACTTGCGTGAGAAAGATTAAAAACAGCGTCCTTTAAACTCACGCTTTTGGGCAGGCTTTTGCGGGATTTTTTCGTGCTCATCGCCACGCTTGGCACAGCCACAACGGCACGCAAATCATCATCAATGCTTTGTTTGAGCGAAAAAACCTGCGAATTTTGCACCACGCTACACACAAAGCCCCCAAATGTCGCTGGGGCGATATTGTCAGGGTGTTTTTCATAACGCAAAGCCGTATTTAAGATACTTTGTCTGTCTATTTTCTTACCCGCCATCGCATAAGCACTTGCCACAGCACCAACGATGACAGCCGATGAGCTGCCAAGCCCGCGTGAAAAGGGGATAGCGTTAAAAAATTCAAAGCGAAAGTTTGATTTTTCAGTGGTTAAAAAGCTATAAATTTCATCAAATATCCGCAAAAACGGGTTGTTTTTCTTTACAAAAATGTTCGTTTCGCCCTCGCCCTTGACGCTCATACTTGAAATTTGCGCCTTTTTTATCCGCACTTCGTTGTATAAACTCAAAGCTAGCCCCAAGCTGTCAAAGCCCGGTCCTAAATTTGCACTTGTGGCTGGAATTTTTATCTTCAAATTTGTCCTTTTTTTGTGGCAAATGCCCTTTACACCGCGTCCAAAAAATAAAAAGGCGCATTATCGCTTGATAAATTTAGCCCCTTTAAGTTTTTTGGCAAAGCAAACTCGCCCACTACTGCCTTTTGCAAGGCTATTTGTCCCTTATCATAAACAAAACACAAGGCGTTGTTTGCCCTAATGGGCGCGTAATCATTTAGCTCAAAGGCACTCACCGCAAAGAGTGGTAAATTCAGCACTATGCTTAATGTTTTAAGACTTACAAAGCTGATTTTTATCCCCATAAAAGAACCCGGTCCATTTGCGTAAATGAGCCTTTTTAGGCTAAATTCAGCCAAAATTTGCTCCAAAATCACGGGCAAAAACTCGCTCGCCTTTTCATCGCTTTCATAGCGTTTAAAAAGCTCATCATCTTTATAAAGCCCCAACTGAATGGGACTTGCAAGGGCGTTTAAGAGTAAAGTCATCGCTAGGCAAACACCTTTTCGTAGGCTTGTTCTTTTTCTTTTTCAAGGCTTATGATTTCATAGGCGCTTGTATCAGCCAGCACGGCTTTTGTCAGCAAGTGATTTAAGTGATGGCTGCCCGCATAAGAGACATAATCCCCAAAAACTCTATATCCAAGCAAGGTTAAATCCCCTATGGCGTCTAAAATTTTATGTCGCACAAATTCATCGCGAAAGCGCAAGCCCTCAGGGTTTAAAATGCGGTTGTCATCTAAAACTACCGTGTTTTCAAGGCTGCCCCCAAGTGCCAAATTCATCGCTCGCAGGGTTTCGACATCTTTTAAAAAGCCAAAGGTGCGCGCGCGAGCTATTTCTTCTATGTAGTTTTTCTTGCTGAATTCAAAGCTATAATGCTGTTCGCCGATTAAAGCGTTGTCAAATTTAATGGTATAATTGATGCGTGGCTCATTTGTGGGCGTGATACGCACGAATTTATCGCCGTCTTTTACCTCAATAGTCTTTTTTATCACTAAAATTTTCTTTGGCTCATCAAGCTCGCGCAAACCCGCCTCATCAAGCATCATACAAAAACTTATGGAGCTGCCGTCCATTACGGGCGGTTCGTTTGCGTTTAGCACTATGCGGACATTGTCTATCCCATAGGCGTTTATCGCACTTAACAAATGCTCTATCGTTGATATATAGGCTTTTTCGTTGCCTATAACTGTGGCTAGCTTTGTGTTGATGACATTTGCAGGCTCAGCCTTAAAGCTCACATTTAAATCGCTTCTAAAAAAAACTATACCGCTGTTTGCCTCCAAAGGCTCTAAACAAAGCTCGATAGGCTCGCCCTTGTGTAGTCCTATGCCTACGCCTTTGACGCTTTTTGCAAGTGTGATTTGTTTCATTTTCTCTCTTTCAGTATGATTTTTCGTCCCTCTTCAAGCACCGAAATTATGTAGCTTTGTAGCCATTTCGCATCTTGAAACTGCTCAGGTCGCACCTCCACGCCTTGCACCAAAATCCCAAAATGCAAGTGGTCTCCAAGTGCCAGCCCGCTCGTGCCTGTTTTAGCGATAATCTCGCCCGCTTTTATCTCATCGCCCTCAGCTACAAGTTTAGAGCTGCAATGCCCATAAAGGCTATAAAGCCCAAAGCCGTGGTCGATGATGATATTTATGCCATAAATTCCATTTTCCTCAGCGAAAATCACCTTGCCATCAAGGCTTGCGTAAATGTTGTCCCTTGCAACGCTTGCTAAATCGATACCAAGATGATACGACTCACTCACAAACTCGCCATTATAAGAGTAAAAACGATGGTCGGCAAAATCGCCCACTTTCATCGCGTTTTTAAGCGGCACAAAGCGAGCAAATTGCAAGCCGTTATAATCTTTTTTCGCCTGTGCGCTCACTTTGTGAATGCGCTCTTCGTTACCTAAACGCAGGGTTTCATTGACAAATTTAAACTTTTCAAGGCGGGCTAAATTTTTGTTTTGCGCGTATTGCTGGGCTAAATCCTCTATCTTGCCGTCCAAAAAGCCGTCTTTTAGGGCTATGTTTGAGTTGCGATACTTGCGGTTGATGAGATAGTAGCGAATGCGCTCTTTGGTTACATTGCCCGCCTTGTCCTTAGCGATGACAAAGGCGCGAAAGTCCTGCTCTTTGGCGTTCCACGCTACAAGTGCGGCGTAATGGTTGTCTTTAAGATAAGGCGACACCGCAAACCTGCGCCCCTTGTTGTCCTCGATATGCAAATCTTGCAAATGCTCATCCCTTGCTTCAAAAACCACAGCCGCCGCTCCGCCTTGCTCGATTTGATAGGAATTTGCTAGGATATTTACCGCTGGCTTTTGCGTATCTACGACTATGGGAATGTTTTTTAGGGCTTCATTGCCTTGAAAAAAATTCCACAAAGAGCTGTCTTTGGCTGAAAGTTCAAGGGTGTAAGTGTCCGTGCTTTTGATGATTTGGGGCAGTTTGACTTCAAGGACGAGTTCTTTTTGCTTGTCTATCTTTTCATCGTATAAAATCACGCCCGCATCTTTGGCGTCTTTTTTGAGTGTGATTTTCACTTTTTTGATACCTGAAATCTCATCGGTTATACGCACGGGCAAGGGTTCTTGCAAATTTGTATAAATCGTATCTTGTATGTAAATCACAGGCGCACTTCGCTCAAAAATTTGCAGCTGAATGCCTAAGCCAACAGCCACTACGATGAGAGCTAAAATAATGATATTGTTTATCTTTTTTTTGCGTTTTTTCATCAAAGTTCTCAAAAGCCAAACCTTAAATTTTTTGCAAATTGTAGCTTTTTTGGGTAAATGTGGCGAAATTTTTGGGTAAATTTTTAGCTTTTTAGTGTTAATTAAGAGAATTTTAGTTAGAATTATAAAGCAAATTTTTGCAAAATTTAAATTTTAGGCGATTTTTGCAAAACCTTGCGTGAATTTGGGACAAAAATTTAAGAAATTCACAAGAATTTGCATAAATTGAAACAAAAATTTAAGGAATTTAAAAAATTTAATCGCAAAATAAAAAAAGCAAAAACCACGAAAAAAGGACAAACAATGCGAAATTTTTCATTTGAAACGGCTTTAATCCACGCAGGACTTACCACTTGTCCTCGCACAGGGGCTGTTAATGTGCCTATTTATCAGACCTCAACCTACAAGCAAAACGCGCTTGGCGAGAATTTGGGCTATGAATACTCACGCACGAAAAACCCCACAAGAGACGGCATTGAAAGCCTTATCGCTGAGCTAGAAGGCGGCAAATACGGCTTTGCTTACGCTTCTGGGCTTGCGGCTTTGGCAAATGTGTTAAGCCTTTTTAAAAGCGGCGATGAGATAATCATCTTAGCGCAGGTGTATGGCGGCACTTTTAGGCTTTTGGATAAAGTTTTTAGGAACTTTGAGATAAATTATACTATCTTTGAGGGCGAAAATTACGATGATTTACAAAAACTCATAGGCAAAAAAACAAGGGCGATTTTGTTTGAAACGCCTGCAAATCCGCTTTTAAGCGTGGTGAGTATAGAAAAAATTGCAAAAATCGCCCAGCAAAAAGGCATCATTTCTATCATCGATAACACCTTTATGACGCCTTATTTGCAACGCCCGCTTGAATTTGGTATCGATATAGTGGTGCATTCAGCGACTAAATACATAGGCGGACACAGCGATGTCATCGGTGGCTTGGTGGTTACAAACGACAAGGAACTTGGCGAGCGGCTTGGCTTTTTGCAAAATGCTATCGGTGCGGTGCTTGCGCCTTTTGACAGCTTTTTGCTGGTTCGTGGGCTTAAAACTTTGGCGCTTCGTATGGATAAGCACAGCCAAAACGCGCTTGAAATCGCTGAGTTTTTGCAAAGCCACAAAAGCGTTGAAAAGGTGTATTATCCAGCTTTAAAGCAAAGTCCTTATTATGAAACACACAAAAAACAAGCAAAAAGCGGGGGCGGAATGATAAGTTTTGAGCTAAAAAAGGGGCTTGATTATAAGAAATTCTTTAAAAGCACTGAAATCATCGCACTTGCTGAGAGTTTAGGCGGGGTTGAAAGCCTTTTGTGCCACCCTGCATCGATGACTCACGCTTCTATACCGCCAAAAATTCGCGCAAAACTAGGGATAAAAGATGAGTTAATCCGCCTTTCAGTAGGCATTGAAAGCGCAGATGACTTAATCAAAGACTTACAAAAGGCTATCTCAAAGGCTAGTAAATGATACACACAAGCATTGCAGGGCTTATCGGCAACACACCGCTTTTAAAGTTAAGCAAAATAGGCGCGCAAAATGGCAACGAACTTTACGCTAAATGCGAATTCCAAAACCCAGCAGGCGGTATAAAAGATAGAATCGCCCTTTACTCGCTCAAAAAGCTCAAAGAAAGCGGAGTTATCAGCGATAAAACAAGTATCATTTGCGCCACAGCTGGAAATACAGGGCTTGCACTTGCCCTTGCTGGCGTGGAGCTAAATTTAAAGGTGATTTTGGTTGTGGCTGAAAAATTTTCGCCCGAAAAACAAGCCCTAATGAAAGCACTTGGAGCGCAAATCATTCACACGCCCAAAAATCAAGGCATTGACGGCAGTATAGAGCGAGCAAAAGCCCTTGCAACGCAAACGCCAAACGCTTATTATTTTGACCAATTCACAAACGAATTCAACCCAAAAGCCCACTATGAAAGCACCGCACGCGAAATTTATGCGGATTTAGAGCATAAAATCGACTTTTTCGTGTGTGGGGCTGGAAGCGGGGGCAGTTTTAGCGGAATTTCACGCTTTTTAAAGGAAAAAAATCCGCACACAAAATGCGTTTTGTGCGACCCCGTAGGCTCTATCATCGGTGGTGGGGAGTGTGGAGAGGCAAATATAGAGGGCATAGGCAACCACTTTGTGCCACAAACTATGGATATATCGCTTGTTGATGAGGTGATTAAAATCAGCGATGATGAAGCCTTTGCAGGCGTGAGGCTTTTAGCGCAAAAAGAAGGCGTGCTAGCTGGCATTTCATCAGGAGCTTGTGTCGCAGCTGCCCTTAAAATCGCTCAAAAAGTGCAAAATAAAGTCATTGTTACCCTTTTTGCCGACAGCCTTGACAGATATGTGGATAAAATCAAGCAGTTTCAAATTTTTGATTAAATTTAAGGGTTAAATTCAAAAGATTTCCGCGCTCAAATCAAAGCGGTTTTTTTGGAAGTTTTTAAGCCGTTGCATAAGGGCGTTTTCATCGTCATTTTGCTTTAAATCCTTTAAAATTTCGCTCAAAAGCCTTTGAAATTCAGCATTTGAAAGCTGTTTTTGCAACTTAAAGACATTTTTATCCACAAGACTCAAAAGCTGTTTTTTAAGCGAAAACACTATATCAGCACACTTTGAGCGGTTAAAAAAGCCAAGCATTATCTTGCTTAAAGAAAGCAAAAATTCATCAACGCTTTGGAATTTTTTAAGCTTTTTTATGCTTTGAAATTCAAGCAGTTCGCGCACGAGCGCATTTTCTATGCCTTGCCCTTGCAAGATAGCTTGCAAACTCTCTTTGTCCTTAAAAAAACGCTCATCGCAAAGTTCTAAAAAAAGTGCTTGAAATTGAGGATTTTCATACAAAAAAATCAAGGCTTGAAGCTCAGCTAAATCAGTGTTTGCTTGCTTTGATGGTGCGTTTAAGTTTTTTTCAAAGCCTTTCTTAAAACCTGTCTTTGGCGAAAGCCCTACCAAATCAACACTCACGCCCAAAAGCTGCGCCACTAAATTCGTGTAGGACTGCGCTATTAAGGGTTCAAGCGCAAAGGTGTATTTTTGCACCGCTTCAAGTGCCTTTTGCTTGTCAAGCGGAGTTTGCAAGTCAAAGCCCGCCACAACGCCCCTTATGTAAAACTCGCCAAGCTCCACGCCCTTATCCAGCGCATTGTAAAGCATTTTGCTCTGTCCGTTTGCCACCAGCTCGGCTGCGTCCTTGCCACCTTGTAAATTCACAACCTTGCCGCCGATTTTATGCGTGCTTAAAAGAAAAGCCGAACGCATAGCGGCGTTAAAGCCCGCCGTGTCGCTATCAAAGCATAAAATCACCCGCGCTTCGTAGCGTTTGATTAGGGGCAAATGCTGCTCGGTTAGTGCCGTGCCAAGCACTGCCACAGCGTTGTTTAACCCAGCCTTGTGAAAGGCAATGGCGTCCATATAGCCCTCGCAAACTATCATTTCTTTTTGCTTTGCGATTGCCTCTTTTGCTAAATGAAAGGCATAAAAAACGCGCGATTTGTCAAAAAGGCGACACTGTGGCGAATTTACATATTTTGCCTTATTTTCACTATCCAAAGTGCGCCCGCCAAAGCCCACGAGCAAGCCCTTGTGGTCGTATATAGGAAAACTTATGCGGTTAATAAAACTTGCATAATAATCCTTTTGTTCTTCGCTAAATTTCACCGCACCGCATTCAGCGGCGTTTTTAAGCTCGATTTTTTCGTTTTTAAGTAACCTTAAAGTCTCAGCTGAACTTGGGGCATAACCAAGCTCAAATTTTCGCACATCATCATCGCTCAAAGCTCTGTTGTAAAGGTATTGCAAGGCTTCTTTGTGCTTGCTTAAATTCTGCTTGTAAAAGGCGTTTAAAAGGGGCAAAATTTCATAAATTGCCTTGTTGATTTCTTGCTTTTGGCTGGTGTAATTAAGCGTGAAGTTACACAGGCTCGCCACGCGCTCAACCGCCTCGCCAAAGCCCACGCGCTCATAATCTTGCACGAATTTAAACACATCGCCGCCCGCCTTGCACGCAAAGCAGTGGTAAAAGCCCTTTTGAGCGTTGATGCTCATACTTGGGTTTTTGTCATCGTGAAAGGGGCAAACGCACACAAACGCCGAGCCGCTCTTTTTTACCTCCACATAATGCTCTATAACGCTTACTATATCGGCTCTTTGGCGTAAGTCCTCTATGCTTTTCGCTTCTATTATCACGCTTTGTCCTTTATGAAAGCAGCATAATGCTTACCAAATCGCCATTTTCTAGCCTTTGACACTCTTTTGGCACGAGCATTAGGGCTGAATTTTGATTTAAATTACTAATAATCGCGCTACTTCCTTGCTTTTTGTCCTTTAAATTCACGCAAACCTTGCCGTTTTCAAACTCCACATTGCAAGCGACAAATTCAAAAAAGGGCGATTTTTTGCTGTATGCGCCCTTTAAAAAAGCCTTGATGACAAAGTCATTTTTCTGGCAAAGCCACGAATTTAGGATTTGCCTAGCTGTTAAATGAAAGGCGACCATCGATGAGTAAGGAAAGCCCGCAAAGGCTAAAATAAACTTTTTGCCGCTTTTTGCTACCTTGATATGCCTGCCCGGCTTTATGTCAAGCTTGTCGATGATAAGCTCATACTCACGCACAGCGGCTTTTAAAAAGTCAAAATCCCCCATAGACACGCCGCCTGTGGTGATGAGTATATCACAACTTTCAAGGGCGTTCGCAATGGCAGGCTTTACAGAGTGTTGCTCGTCTTTAAGCAATGGAAAAATAATAGCCCTTGCGCCAAAACTTCGCGCTAAACTCGCTATGGCTATGTGATTTGATGAGCGAATTTGAGCAGGATTATCCAAACTTTCGCCCAAATCTTTCAGCTCATCACCACTGCTTAAAACGCCTATTACAGGCTTTATAAAGACACTTATGTGAAAAAAACCAAGTTCAGCTAAAAGCGCAAGCTCACTAAAACCGAGCTTTGTGCCTTTTTTGAGTAAAATTTCGCCCTTTTTGTAACTCTCTCCAACGCCACGCACCGCAAAGTCTAGCGGCACTTTTTGATTTACTTTGAGCGTGTCATTTTCAACGCTTACATTTTCCACAGGCACGAGCGTGTCTAAATTTGCGCTCATTAGCGAGCCTGTAAAGGTTTTGACGCATTCATTTTCTTTGGGCGAGTATTTTGGAAAGGTCCCAGCAGGCACTGAACCGATGATTTTAAGGGCGTTTTCTTGCTCGGCAAAGCGAACGGCGTAGCCGTCCATTGACGCTGTGGCAAAGGCTGGATAATCATCATTCGCGCCTATGTCGCAGGCTAAAATGCGCCCTAAACACTCCGTAAGGGCGATTTTTTCGACTTTTTCATAGGGCAAAACGCTTGCAAGCAAGGTTTCAAGCCCTTTTTCATAAGACATTAAGCTCATTTTTACCCCAAAATTCCAGCGTGTTTGAGCTTTGATGAACGCTCAAAGGCGTAAGTTTTCACGCCATTTTTCACATCAAACTTCCAAATAGGCGCATTTGCCTTGAAATCCTCGACAAATTCATTGATGAGCCTAAGTCCTAGCTTTCTTTGCTTGCTGATAACCGCCACAAAATAGCTACTTTGATGAATTTTAACCTCCCCTTTGGCGTGCGCAAAGCACAGCACTACCTTATCTTGCGCTACTTTTTCGCACCATTTGTCAAACCAATCTTTAAGCAATTTCTCGTAAATCTCAAAATACAAAGCTTCAACGCCATTTTCATCACGCACAATCCCACAAAAAGTAATCATCGCGCCTAAATTTTCGCTTTTGTAGCGTTCAAACCACGCTTTGTGAATTTGAGTAACGCTCAAAGCTCCATTATACAGCTCAAACATAGCTTAACCTCCGCTCACAGGCGGCAAAAGCGTGATTTTATCGCCGTTTTTTAAGGGCGTATCCACGCTAGAAACGATTTCATCATTGACAGCCACAGCGCACAGCCCAAGCCACTCTTTCAAAGCCTCGTCCTTTTGCAAGTGCGCTTTTAGCTCACTCAAAGAGCAAATGTCAAGCTCAATGCTTGCTTTTTCAATGGGTCCTAAAAACTCGATTGTTACCATAAATCCACCCTTTCTTTGCTTTTTGCCTTTGTTTTAGATTTGCGATTTATTTTTGAATTTTGCCTAAAATTTGTGAATTTTTGCCTTAAATTTTAACAGAAAATGCGTAAAAATTTAAGTTTTGTTTGATGAAAGATAATTGTGTCCTTTTCCTCGCTTGTTTTATTATTTTTATTTTTTAAAAAAACAAATTTTACGCTTAAAATCCTTATCGTTAAAAACATTGCACCATAAATTAACAAGGCACAAATTATGCTAGCAAAACAGCATTTTGACAACCAAAACACGCTTAAATTTCACAAAAAAATGCGATTTTAGCTATACCATAAAAAATTTATGCTACAATCAAATTCAAGGACAAAAAATGAAAGAAATTTTAATCACAAACGATGATGGCTTTGAGAGCAAGGGCTTGAAAAAACTTGTAAAAATGTTGCGGCGTGAATTTAACGCCAAAGTAACCGTAGTCGCTCCATCCACTGAAAAATCAGGCTCATCTCACTCCATAACACTCACGCGTCCGCTTCGTTTTGTCAAAGTCGGCAAGCGTTTTTACAAGCTTGATGATGGCACGCCTGCTGATTGCGTGTATTTGGCACTTCACGCCCTTTACAAAACGCGCTTGCCTGATTTAGTCATAAGCGGCATCAATCACGGAGCGAACATAAGCGAGGATATAACATACTCTGGCACTTGTGCTGGTGCTATGGAGGCTGTTTTACAAGGCATTCCTGCAATCGCACTTTCGCAATTTTACCGAAAAAGCGAGAATTCAAAAAGGCTTGATTTCACAAATGCCCTTGAAATCACGCGTCAAATCGTGGCAAAAATCTTAAAAAACGGCTTTCCGCTTGACAAAAAAGAATTCATCAACATAAATTTCCCGTCCGCAAAAGATGAATTTAAGGGGCTTAAAGTCGCTCACACGGGCAAGAGAGTGTATAATTACAAGGCTTATGCGAACAAAAATCCACGCGGAGTGGAGTATTTTTGGCTAGCTGCGGCTGGTTTGGAGTATGAAAGGCAGGCAAATTCGGACATTGATTTGCTTTTGCAAGGCTATGCGGTGATGACGCCGATAATGCTTGATTTAACCGCTTACAATAAGCTTGAAACGCTAAAAAAATGGGCGAAAATATGAATTTAGATGACAAAAAGGCTGAATTTAAAGCTGATAACGAGCTATCTAAAACCCGCTTTACGCGCGTGAAATGGCTCATCGGCGAAGAGCTTTTTGACAAAATCGCCACGCTTAAAGTCCTTGTTTTTGGGCTTGGCGGCGTGGGTGGCTTTTGCGTTGATGCGCTTTATCGCACGGGCTTTAAGGATTTTACTTTCATCGATGAGGACAGCTTTGAGGCTACAAATTTAAACCGCCAGCTGCATAGCGAGCATATCGGGCAGGCAAAGGCTGAGGTTTTTTCGCAAATTTATGGGGGCAAGGGTATAGTAAAACGCGTGGATAGTGCTTTTTTAAGTGAGTTTAGCTTGCAAGAGTTTGACATTATCATAGATGCCATAGATGATATACCTGCAAAAGTTGCTATTGTAGGGCTTGTAGATACTCAAAAACAAATTTTCGTCTCAGCCACAGGCGGTGCGAGAAAGCTTGATGCCACTAAAATCGCCATTGCGCCACTTTGCAAAACGCACGGAGACGCCCTAGCGAAAAAATTTCGCTATGAGCTTAAAAAAGCTGGCTTAAAAGCGGACTTTGAAGTGGTTTTTAGCGATGAAAAGCCCGTTTGCAAAGAGCTTGGCTCGTTTATGGGCGTAACGGGCGCCTTTGGCTTGGCACTTGCTAGCCTTGTGCTGCGAAAGGTGATTGAAAGATATGGAGAAAACAATGCTTAAATTTTTGGCTTTAAACGACTTTTTCAGCCCCTTGTATGAGAAAAAGCCCATTTTGCAGGGCGAATTTGAGGATTTTAAGCGCACATTTGCCACATACAAAGCAAATTTAAACGCAAATGCAGAGCAAAACGAAGACGCCCTTGTGGCAAACGCTCTTGCGCCCTTTTTACAAGGCTTGCAATTTAAAACGAGCATTAAGGCTAAACAAGAAGGCAAAAGCGAAGTGGATTTAATCTTACTCAAAAATGGCGAAATTTCCATGCTTGTTGAGGCGAAAAAGCCCGAAAATTCAAAGGAATTTTTTAGCCCACAAAATGTAAATTGCAAAGCCCTTGCTGAGTGCATTTTGTATTATTTAAGGCAACGAAATGCTGACGGGGGGGGGGATTTAACTATGAGAATTTAGGCTCTAAAAGCCCAAATTCTAGCATAAAGTTCATCATCATCACAAATTTTTATGATTTTTATATCTTTAAGGCAAGAGAATTTGAAAGGCTCTTTGCCACAAACAAGCATTTTATCACGCTTTATGCCAACTTCACAAACCCAAACTCCCTTTTTAAAGGCAGCACCGATGAATTTTACAAAGAAACAAGCAAGCTTTTAAACTCGCCTGAGTATTTAAAATCTATCTCCCAAGATGCCCACGAAAAGCCGAGTTTAAAGGGCTTTCATCTTAACTTAAAGCCCATTTTAGCGCAAGATAAGGCGGATTTTAAAAGTTTAAAGCCTATTTTCAAAGCCTTTCACAAGGATTTTTTGCTTGATGAGTTTAACCCAAATGACGCCAACAGCCTAAATTCAGCCTTTTACGAGGAACTTTTATACATTTTAGGTTTGTGCGAGGTAAAAGAAAGCTCAAAGCTCCTTATAAAGCCAAGCTCACAAAGCGCAAACACCCTTTACAACGCCATTTTAGCAAAGCTCCCCCAAGACAAACAAGACTTTGAACGCGTTATGAGCTTTGTCGTGCTGTGGCTAAACCGCATTTTGTTTCTCAAACTCATCGAGGCGAATTTGGTGCGTTTTAACGATGATGAAAGCCTAAAATTCCTTAATCCAAACAAGGTGCGAAATTTCAAAGCCCTATCCCAACTTTTCTTTGAAATTTTAGCCAAAAAGCCAAAAGACAGGGCAAATTCCACGCTTGATTATTTGCCTTATCTTAACTCAGCCCTTTTTCAAAAGCAAGCCATAGAGCGCGAAATACTCGACATTTCAGCCCTTGATGACAGTGCCACTTTGCCTTATTTTGCCAAAACGCAAATTAAGGACAAAAACGCCAAGAAAAAAGTAGGCTCTGTGCCTTTGCTTGTTTATATCTTTGAATTTTTAGACGCCTTTGACTTTGGTAGCGATGAAAAAAGCCCCGAACTAGCCTTGCAAAAAGAACTCATCAGCTCATCGGTGCTAGGACTCGTCTTTGAAAAGCTCAACGGCTACAAAGAGGGCAGCTTTTACACACCAAGCTTCATCACAAGCTATATGTGCCGCGCAAGCCTTGAAAAAGTGATTTTAAGCAAATTTAATGATAAATTTAAATGGCAATGCGAGGATTTAAAGGCGTTAAGAGAACGCATTGATAGGGATTTTAGCACAAAGGCGCAAGAGTTTAAAGCCGTGCTAAATTCCATTCGCATTTGCGACCCAGCCGTTGGCAGTGGGCATTTTTTGGTATCAGCCTTAAATGAAATGATAGCCATTTACCACACTCTTGGCTTAGCCCAAAGGCTTAATCCTTGCGAACTCGCGCTTTTAAGCGATGAACTTGTCATCACCAAGCCAAATGGCGAAATTTACGCTTACAAAAAGCCCAAAATCAAAAACGATGAAAGCCACGCTATCCAAAAAGCCCTTTTTACGCTCAAAAAGCAAATCATCGAAAACAACCTTTTTGGCGTGGATATCAACGAAAATTCCTGCGAGATAACCAAACTCCGCCTTTGGATAGAGCTTTTGAAAAATTCTTATTATTTGCAAAAGGACGATGAGGGCTTTGATGAGAATTTAAATGATGAAATTCACCAAATGCAAACCCTGCCAAATATCGATATAAACATTAAATGCGGTAACTCACTCATAAGTTATTTTGAGCTTAACCGCTCTTTGACGCACTATCCAAACATAAAAGAGCGAATGCAAAAATACAAAAGCGTTATCAAGGACTACAAAGAGGGCTTTTTTGACGACAAAATGCGCATAGAAAAAGAGATAAAAGCCCTTAAAGAAAGCTTTCGCACCTTTTGTTTTAAGGACAAATTCAACAAAGAAATAAAAGCCTTTACCGCAAAATGCGAGGCATACTCGAAAAAATACGGCAATTTTTTAGCAAAAGATGATGAGGATTTAAGCCTTTATATCGCTCAAAGTTTCAGCTTTTTTGACTTTGATGAGAACAAAGCAAGGCTTGAATTTAGCGCACTTAAAAAAGAATATGAAAGCATTTTTAATTTAGAAAGCAAAAAGCCCTTTGAATGGCGTTTTGAATTCCCTGAGGTTTTAAACGAAAATGGCGAATTTATGGGCTTTGATTTGGTAGTGGGAAATCCGCCGTATGTCGTAAAGAAAAAGAAAGATTATCCGCAATATCAATGGAATGGCGATTTATATACAATGTTTTTTGAACTAGGCTTTAAACTCGCTAAGCAAAATGGATATTTAAATTTTATCACACCAAGATTTTGGCTCGTCAATGCAAGTTGTGAAAAAATGAGAAAATACTTTTTAAATTCCGTAAATTTACTTTCTTTGGTTGAAACTAATCCTTTTGAGCAAGCAAAAACCGAAAATGTTATTACAGAAATTCAAATTTGCAACAAACAACAAAATTTTATAAAACACTCAAAAGAAGTTAATAAGGTTTTTTCATTTGTAGATAATATCGACAAAAAGGACTTTTTGGTGAATTCTAAATGTGAAATTATCTTTAATGTAGATAAAAATTTACTTGCTTTGTTTGATAAAATTTGCAAAGATATAATTTTACTAAAATCCATAATGCAAACAAAACGAGGTGCGGAATATGGCAAAAAATTTATTAAAGAATTTAACAGCGGAATGAAAATTTTGCTTGGCGAGGATATGAGAGCGTATAATATCGAGTGGAACGATACTTTTGTAGATATTTCGCTTAAAGATATACAAAGATTACTTGAATTTTTTAATACCAAAAATTTGATTTATTTAAGGCGAGTAGATAAGCGTTTAAGTGCTTCTATGTCAAATGAAATGTTTGCATTTACCAAAAACATTTACGGCATACAAATCACAAACAAAAAATACAATCCTAAATTCATTTTAGGGCTTTTGAATTCAAAATTGCTGAATTTTTATTACCTTAAAAAATTCACAACGAAAAAAGAAGATATTTTCCCTGAAATTCAAACTTATTTATATGAGCAATTACCGATACCACAAATAAATTCAACAAATCAAAGTTTAGTTGATGAAATAATAAATTTAGTTGATAAAATTTTAGCCTTAAAAGCTGAAAATTCAAGCACCGACACAAGCAAACTCGAAAAAGACATTGACAATCTTATTTATAAGTTGTATAATCTAACTCCAAAAGAAATTGAGATTATAGAAAGGCGATAATGTCAAAATGCTATCTTTGCGGAGAAAAACTTACTGACAATAATAAATCATTAGAACACATTATCCCCAACGCTTTGGGTGGCAAGCTTAAATCAAAGGAAATACTATGTAGAGCTTGTAATAATGCTATGGCTGATATAGATAGCAATTTAGTTAAATTTTTTGACTTTGCTAATGTTATGGTAAATCCAAAACGAGATAGAAATAACACACGACAATTTCAAGCCAAAATAGACGGACAAGATATTTTAGTAAAAAGTGGCAATGAAATAACTACTCCTTTTAAGCCAACAATTACTCAAACAGAAAATGGAAAGAATATAGAATTTATGGGTTCTTTTACAAGCCAAAAAGATGAAGAGATTTTTTTTAAAAAGGCGCAAAAATGTGTTAATGGACTATCCAAAGATAAACAATACACATTAGATGAAATCAAGGCATCAGCCAAAGTGGAAATAAAGCGACCTATAATTTATCATCAATTTAAGATTTCTCTTAATGATTTATTTTTGGGATACTTAAAAATTTTGCTTGGATTTTGTGCCTTTAAGGATAAAATTCAATATATTGACCCCAAAACCATCACTTTTTTAAAAGAACAAAATTTTCGAGAAATTGAATGTATTTCTACATTATGTGAATGCAATGTATTTAACAGCAATAAATCAGCATATCGTATCTATTTGATAGGAAATCAAAATACAAAAAAGCTTTTTGGACTTGTTTCTATATATGGTTTTTGTGTGATATTTATGCTTAATGATAATTATCAAAGCGAAAATTTTAGAGAAAATTATTGTTATGATATTTATCAAGGTAAAGAAATAGACACAAATTTAGAGATGAATTTAGATATTGAAAAATACTATTTTACTATATTATACAATAATGCAAAACAAGTTATCGATTTTCTTTTAAAGTATATTAGAAAAATTACAGCGAACATAGCTAGAAAAACAAAAAGGAAATTGTCAATCACAGAATTTAATAGTAAGTTGTGCGAAATGCTTTTTAGCGAAAGCAAACATAACCTAGAATTAGCAATGCTTTTGCACAATGAGCAAATAATAAGAGATTTAATAATGAATGAAATAGGATTTTATGCCTTGTATAATATCGTATGCGATAATCCTACAATGCCGATAAATTGAATTTCAACACACAAAAAATCAGCCCTAAAATTTTTCTCCAAACCCCATCATCAAAAAAAGCATTCAGCACCATTTATTTTATGCTGATTTTCACACTAAAACGCCTTATCACTCACAAATCAAGCCTTACGACAAACAAAACCCAACCTACGCTTTTTGCAAAAAAAGCACCTAATTTTCAAGACAAAAGCCTTGAAATTTACTTTTAACGCAAGATTTGCTATGTCTATAAATTTATTTTTCAAGTTCAATTAGAACAATACGCTTTAATTCACAAATTAAATTCTAGCAATAAGAATTTAATTGATAAAATAATAAATTGAGTTGATAAAATTCTAGCCTTAAAAGCTAAAAACTCAACCGCCGACACTTCACAACTTGAAAAGGACATTGACGATTTGGTCTTTAAACTTTATGATTTAAACGAGGCTGAAATTAGCAAAATTAAATTTAGTTTTTTCTTAAACGCATTTTGCACCTTGTCCGTCATCGCAAGCAAGGCGAAGTATCTACGAAATCAAGCTGTGGATTTTCATTTGTTGCGCTTGCTTAAAATGATAATGGTTTTGCCATTTAAAAATGAGCTTAAAAGATATGCAAAATCAACTTTTTTGAGAAATAGTCTAAATTTTTATATGTTGATTTTATACCCAAGTCCGGGGACATTTTTGATAAGCTCATCGCCTACCTTGTCGCGCACACGCTTGATAAAAGTGCGTATAGCCGTGTCCGTTACGCTCTCGCTCGTCCAAATGTGGCGTTTTATGTCCTCGTGCAGCACAAGCGCGCCTGATTGCTTGATGAGCAAGGACACGAAGGCAAGCTCTTTTTTCGTAAGGGCGATTTGCACGCCGTCTCGCACCAAAACCTTTTTTACGCGGTCAAATTCATAGTGTGCGTTGATGCGGATAGTCGCGTTAGTGCCTATTTTGCTCTCTTTGATACGCTCGATGATGCGCAAAAGCTCGTCTATATCGACAGGTTTGATGAGATATTTGTCTATGCCTATGTCGATAGCTCGCAAAAGCCGCTCTTTTTCAGAGTAAGCCGAAAGTACGATGATGGGCGTGTCTGGGGAGATTTCTTTAATGCCCTTTGCCATATCAAGTCCATCGACAATAGGCATTAAAATGTCCGTGATGACAAGGTCTGGGTTGTATTTTTTGAATTTTTTAAGCCCCTCATCGCCGTTTTTAGCGGTGATAAGCTTGGCAAAAAAGCCACTCAACGCCCTTTGCAAGCCATCTCGCAGCTTGTCCTCGTCCTCAACTATCATCAAATTCAAGTCTTTCATTGATTTTCCCTGCATTCTTTAAGATAAATGTTAAAGCAAGCGCCCTTTTTGTCGTTGCTAGCAACGATTTGCCCCTGCATACTCTCTACAATCTGTTTGCAAAAATACAAATCCAGCCCAGCCCCTTGCACAGGATACTTTGTCGTCCAAAATGGCTGAAAAACCTTATCCAAAAACAAAATTCCCCCCGCCTTATCTTTGACGCTAATTTTAACATAGTTTTTGTTGAATTTACTTAAAGTTACAAATATATTTTTATTTTTTTTCTTGCCGTAGGCTTCAATGGCGTTCATAAAAAGATGATAAAACACGCGCACAAGCTCATCTTTTGCCCCAAAGACGAGATAATCGCTCTCTTTGCTTTGAATTTCTATGTTCGCCCCCGCGTTTTCAAAGGCTTCAAAGTTAATGTCAAGCACTTCTTTAAGGGCGTTTTTGAGCCAAAAGCAAGACAGGCGTTGTTTGCTTAAAGAGTTTGTGAAACTATCGATACTTGATGACATTTTTTGGATTAAATCCTTGCATTTGTCGTAGTTTGCTTGCAGTGCGTTTGAGTTTTGGGCGTTGTTTTTTAGCTCAAAAAGCGCGATACCAAGCTCATTTAAGGGCTGACGCCACTGATGAGCCAAATTCACAAGGGTTTGCTGGACGGATATATCCACGCTTTTTTGATGAATTTGTCGCAGCTCGGCTTCGTTGTTGATGAAATTTGAGCGCAGCTCTTCCTCCACGCTTTGCCTTTGCTCGTAAAAGCTCTTGTGGTAGTTTATCATCACTTCTTCAAAGTTTTCATTCATCTGGCGCAGCTCGTTTTTAGCGTTTAAAAGCTCGCCATTTAGCTCAAAAAACTTGCTTATGTCATAAGATAGGCTCGCATAAGCGCAAATTTCAGTCTTTTCGTTGAGTATGGGTATGATGAGAGTGTCTAAATATAGCGTTTTGCCGTCTTTGCTTAGGTTTTGAAAGATGATTTTATAAGGCTTTGTGTCGCCCATTTTTTTGCGGAGCTTGCGAAAAGCGCATTTTGAAATGTCAGGGTGCTTTAAAATGCCGTGTTTCTTGCCGATGAGTTCTTTTTTGCTGTATCCGCTCACTCGACAAAAATGGCGATTGACATTTGTGATAACGCCGTTTTCATCGGTTTGCGAGTAAATCATCATCTTTTCAATGCCCTTGATATAGGCGTTTAAGTCCATTTTCATCGTGTCAGTCCTAGCCCCAAATACGCAAGATAAATTCCATAAAGCATTATAATCAAATACGAAATTTTTGTCCATAAATTTTGAAATTTACTCCCCAAATGGCGTTCTAAAAAACGCGCCACTTCGCTAAAAAAAAGCAGGGCAGGTAGGGTGCAAAGCCCAAAAAGTAGCATTATGAACGCACTTTGGTATAAATTTTCTTGACTCATCGCAAGGGCAAGGAAAAAATACACTAGCCCACAAGGCACAAAGCCGTTGCAAAAGCCCAAAACAACGGCACTTTTGTAGCCTTTGAATTTCACTTTTTGCCACACTTTTTTAGCAAAGGCGTTAAAAAAAAAGGGATTTTCAAAAAAGGCTAAAAATTTGCCCTTGTAGTTGAGCGCTAGGGCTAAAAGCACCATAAAAACGCCCAAAGCAAAAAACAAAACACCCTTGTTTAAAAAGGCTAAAACATTGCCAAACGCCCCAAAAATCACGCCCAAAAGTGTGTAAGCGATGATGCGAAAGCTGTGGTAAGTAAGGATTAGGGCAAAGGGGGCTGAATTTTGAGCTAAATTACGCGTGAAATTTGAGCGGTTTTTTGCGTTTTGCGCTGAATTTAAGGGCGAAATTTGAGCGGTTTTTGCTGAATTTAGGTTTGGATTTTGCTCGAAATTTTTTGGGGCTGAATTTAAGGGCGGATTTATGTGTGTGGCTGAATTTAAGCGTAAAAAGGCTAGGTTAAAGCCTCCGCACATTGCATAACAATGAGAAAAACTCGACAGCACCGCCACACTCATAGTCGCTAAAATGTCAAAATTCACAGCAGTTTCGCAAACTCAGCGAAGATATATTTACTCTCGTGCGGTCCGCTCGAACTTTCAGGGTGATGCTGCACGGAGATGATAGGATAGTCCTTATACACAACGCCTTCGACATTGTCGCCAAAAAGGTTGCGGTGCGTGATGGTCGCTACTTCGCAAATGCTTTCAGGCACATTGTAGTTGTGATTTTGCGCGGTGATTTCAACCACCTTGCTTTGCTGGTGCAGCACGGGGTGATTTGCGCCGTGTTGCCCAAATTTCATCTTGTAGGTTTCATACCCAAAGGCGTTGCTTAAAAGCTGATGCCCCAAACAAATGCCAAGCATAGGAATTTTAGCCTTTATGAGTTTTTGAATCTCAGCGATTTCAGCCTTTAAAATCTTTGGCTCGCCCGGTCCGTTTGAAAGAAAAACGCCCTGAATTTCGCCCTTTTCAAAGAGCTTTATGAGCGTGTCAGCCTTAGTGTCATAAGGAAAAACTTCTACCTGCAAGCCAGCTTCAACCAGCTCGTTAAGGATATTTTTTTTCACGCCGTAATCCATAACCGCCACTTTTTTAGCTAAATTTTTAGGGCTTTTATAGCCTAAACTCGCCTTGTCCCAAGCACCTTGTGCGTGTTTGTAGGGCTTTTTCGCACTTACCTTGGCGACTAAATTTATCTCATCGATTTTAGGGCGTTTGGCAAGTTCGGCTTGAAGCTCGCTTTTATCGCAAATTTGCGTTGAAACTATGGCGCGAATGTTGCCACAATCACGCACCAGCTTTACCAAAGCCCGAGTATCTACGCCGCAAATGGCGATTTTACCTTTGCTTTTAAGATACTCATCAAGGCTTTTTTCTGCCCTAAAATTTGAAAAACTTTCCTCAAAATGATGCACGAAAATCCCGCTAGCAAAGACTTCTTCGCACTCATCATCAGCCTTGTTTGTCCCTACAATGCCTATTTCTGGCATAGAAAAAACGATAAACTGCCCCGCATAACTTGGGTCTGAGATGATTTCTTGGTAGCCTGTTAAAGAAGTGTTAAAAACTAGCTCTCCATCATAAGTGCCGCTTGCCCCATAAGCCTTTGCGCTGAAAAAAACGCCATTTTCCAAATACACAAAGGCTTTCACAGCATACCTTTTTTTCTTAGCTCTTCTTGGTAAAGCTTATCAAAAATCAGCTCGTATTCTTCTGAGCCGACTACAAGTTTTTTGCTGCGGTTTTCTTGCATTTTGTCTATCTTTTCAAAGACTATGTCCTCGATTTTTTCATAGCTTTTAAGATAATCATCAATCGCCGCAAAGATAAGGTTTTTCACGCGGTTTTCGCTCACGCCAAAGTTGATTAAATCATTTTCGACAAACTCTTGTAAGATAAGGTGCGCAAGCTGGTTGTGCCTATCTTCACTATTAAAAATCACTTCAAATTCAGGCGCTAGCTTTTTTTTGACAAGCCAAAACATACTCTTTCTGTCGGCTTGATAAAAGTGCATTTCCTCTTCTTGCTCTTCTAAAATTTCTTTGACTTTTTCATCGAGTTTTCTTTCTTTTGAGACATCATTTTCAAGCACTTGCGTGGCTGTTTGGTTGAGCTTTTCAAGGGTATCTTTGACATCAACAAAGCTTGAATTTGCTATGTCTAGGACGATTTTGTTGCTGATATATGGGATATGCTGGGCTTTGATACGCATTTTACACCTTTCTTTTTTTGAGCGAATTTAAACTTAAATTTAGGCTCAATTTTGCAAATTTTTATCATTTTAATGCGATTTAGCAAGGAAATTTTGCCAAACCAACAAAAAAATAATAGCTTAAAATGTATAAGAAAAGGTTAAAAATTTAAAAAAATTTAAATTTTTTTTGCATTTTTTATCATCAAAGACAAAAAACGCTCAAAATGGCTTGTGTTTTGGTTAAATTTACGCCCAAGTGATGAGAGAAAAACGAGCCAGCAAATGAGCCAGCTCGAAATGGGCTTTGCAAAAGCTAGCAAAAGCCCGAAAAAAGACTATTTCAAGGTATCGATATAGTCCTCGATAGCTACAAAGTCAGCTTCTGTCAAGCCTTTAAGGTTGAGCTTCATTATAGCACCTTGTCCATAAGCGTTTCTCGTGCCAGCTGCATACTCTTTCATATATTTGAGTCTTTCAGCCTTTGAGATGGTTTTAAGAGCAGGAACCTTGTTGAGATAAACCTTCTCAGCCTTTGCGCCGTGGCAAACCGCGCATTTTTTGTAAAGCGTAGCCGCATCAGCAGCATAAGCAGACACGCCCACACAGGCAAGTGCCGCAATCATAAGAAGTTTTTTCATAACTTCTCCTTTCTTGTGAAATTTCGCCTTAATTATATACAATTTTTTTTAACCATTCATTAAGAATTCAAAATTTTGTATTATAATGCTTGCTATGAAAGCAAAAGCCTTATTTTTAGATAGAGACGGCGTGATAAATGTCGATAAAAGCTATGTTTATAAAGTGCAAGACTTTGAATTTTGCGCTGGGATTTTTGAGCTTTGTGAATTTTTTTTACAAAAGGGCTTTAAAATCTTTGTGATTACGAATCAATCAGGCATTGAGCGGGGTTTTTACAGCGAAAAAGACTTTGAAAAATTAAGCGAATTTATGCTTGATGAGTTTGCAAAAAAGGGCATTAGCATAAGCAAGGTTTATCACTGCCCGCATTTGCAAGGGTGTGAGTGTAGAAAGCCAAAGCCCGGTATGATTTTAAAGGCACAGGCTGAATTTGACATAGATTTGGCAAATTCCATTTTAATAGGCGACAATTTTACCGATATGCAAGCTGGGCAAAACGCTGGCATAAAGGGACTTTGCCTTGTGAAAAAGGCTTGCGAGCAAACAAGTGAATTTAAGGACGAAAATTTTAAAAAAGGCGAAAAATTGAGCGAAAATTCAAACAAAACGAGCGAATTTTACACTGAATTTGCAAATTTAGACGAGATAAAAGATTTTTTTAAGGACAGGCTATGAGAGTGGTGATTACGGGTGGAGCGGGCTTTATCGGCTCGCGTTTGGCTTTATCTTTGCAAGATGAACACGAAGTTTTAGTTGTGGATAAAATGCGAAGCGAGGAGCGGTTTAGCAACGGCAACTTGCAAAGTTTTGGGCATTTTAAGAATTTGCTTAACTTTAAGGGCGAGCTATATGTGGGCGACATTTGCGACAGCACTACCCTTGACAAAGTGCGTAAATTTAAGCCCCAAGTCATCTTTCATCAAGCGGCGATTTCAGACACCACAGCACCAAATCAAAGCGCGGTTTTGCAAACAAATTTAAATTCTTTTTATGATTTCATCGCTTTGGCGGTTGAATTAAACGCAAAGCTCATCTACGCAAGCTCTGCTGCTGTTTATGGAGACGCGCCAAGCCCGCAAAAAGTAGGCTTTGAAGCCCCTAAAAACCCTTACGCCTTTTCAAAGCTGATGATGGATAAACTAGCAAGCAAATTCTATGACAAAGCCCATATAGTAGGACTTCGATATTTTAATGTCTATGGAGAGGGCGAGTTTTTCAAGGATAAAACCGCTTCAATGGTGCTGCAATTTGGCTTGCAAATGCTTAGCGGGCAACGCCCAAGACTTTTCGTGGGTAGTGATAAGATTTGTAGGGACTTTGTTTATGTTAAGGACATAGTAAATGCAAATTTAGCCGCACTTGAAGCAAAATGTGGTGTTTATAATGTCGGTTCTTTCGAGGCTAGAAGCTTTACTGACATAGTAGATATACTTCAAAAAGAGCTTAAAACGAAGTTTGAGTATGAATTTATCCCAAATCCCTTTGTCAAAGCCTATCAGTTTCACACGCAAGCGGGCAAAAACGATGAAAAATGCTTTTCTTACGCGCCAAAATTCAGCCTTGAAGAGGGCATAAAGTCCTATGTCCCTGAGATAAAACGCATTTTTGAAAAGGAAGTGAATGCTTGATTTTTTGATTGGTAAAAAGCCCAAAATCCTAATCATAGGCGATTTGATGGTAGATAATTACATTTGGTGTGATTGCAAGCGCGTAAGCCCTGAGGCTCCCGTGCTTGTGATGAACGCTAAACGCAACGACAAAAGGCTTGGCGGTGCGGCAAATGTGTATGCGAATTTGCAAAGCCTTGGCGCAAAGGCTTATGCGTTAAGCGTTGTGGGCGATGATGAGGCGGGCAAGTTTTTACAAGAGCGTTTGCAAGGCAAGTTGCTGGTGCAAAAGGGGCGCATAAGCTCTTTGAAAAACCGCATTATTTCGCAAAGTCAGCAGGTGTTGCGCCTTGATGATGAAAGCGTTGAGGAAATTAGCCTAGAAGATGAGCTTTTGAGCGAATTTGACAAAATAGCAAAAGATTACGAGGCTATCGTTTTGAGCGACTACGGCAAGGGCGTTTTGACGCCAAAGGTGTGTCAGGCTGTCATCAAAAAGGCAAATTCGCTTAAAATTCCCGTGCTTATCGACCCAAAGGGCAGTGATTACAGCAAATACAGAGGTGCAACGCTTTTAACGCCAAACAAAAAAGAAGCCATTGAAGCCTTGAAAGTGCCAAATTTAGACGGACAAAATTTAAAAATCGGCATAGAAAGGCTGAAAAAGGACTTTGATTTAAAGTATTCGCTCATCACGCTTTCAGAAGCTGGCATAGCGTTATTTGATGAGAGCTTACACATAGCACCCGCGCAGGCAAGGGAGGTTTTTGATGTAACAGGGGCGGGAGATAGCGTGATTTCAGTGCTTGCCTTTTGTCTAGCTTTGAAAGTGCCTATTTTACAAGCTTGTGAGCTAGCTAATAAAGCAGCAGCTGTGGTAGTAAGCAAGATAGGCAGTGTTTCGGTGAGCTTTGATGAGATAAAAAGCCTTGAAAAAAACGGCTTTGAATTTAAGATAAAAAGCCGCGCTGAACTCGCCAACGCGCTTGAAAAATCCCAAAAGAAAGTTGTTTTTACGAATGGTTGCTTTGATATTTTACATTTTGGGCATATCAAATACCTTGAAAAAGCGCGAAATTTAGGTGATTTGCTCGTGGTTGGACTCAACAGCGATGAGAGCGTAAAAAGGCTTAAAGGAAGCTCACGCCCTATAAACAAGGCTTATGAGCGCGCTTGTTTGCTTGCAAGTCTTTATTTTGTGGATTTTGTGGTGATTTTTGATGAAGACACGCCCCTTGAACTCATCAAAGCCCTAAAACCAGACATTTTGGTAAAGGGCAAAGACTATGAGGGCAAGGAAGTTGTGGGTGCAAATATCGTGCGCGAGGTGCAGCTCATCGACTTTGAGGACGGATTTAGCACGAGTAAAATCATAGAAAGGATAAAAGATGACAAAGGTTGTTGAAAACGAATTTAGCGAGCATTTGGCGGTGTGGCAAGAAAGTTGCAAAATTTTGCCTGAAAAAATCGCTAAAATCGCTGAAATTTTAAACAAATGCCTAAAAAGTGGTGGCAAAATTCTCATCTGTGGTAACGGCGGCAGTGCAGCTGATGCCCAGCACTTTGCAGCAGAGCTTAGCGGGCGTTACAAAAAAGAGCGAGGCGCGCTTGCTGGTGTGGCTTTAAGCACTGACACTTCGGCACTTACAGCAATAGGTAATGATTATGGCTTTGAATTTGTGTTTTCAAGGCAGGTTGAGGCTTTGGGGCGAGCAAACGACACGCTCATAGGTATTTCCACAAGTGGCAAAAGCCCAAATGTCCTAAACGCCTTTAAAAAGGCAAGGGAGCTTAAAATGCACTGCATAGGGCTTAGTGGCAAGGGCGGCGGCGCGATGAACGAGCTGTGCGAGATAAATTTAGTCGTGCCAAGCGATGACACCGCGCGTATCCAAGAAATGCACATTTTAAGCATACACAGCCTTTGCCAGCTTATCGATAATGAGGAGAGAAAATGAAAAAAATCATCTTTGCTAGCCTTGTGTGCTTGCTTTTTGCGGGTTGTGCGATGAAAAACAGCCCAAAATATATAAGCGAGGACTATATCAAAGCCCTTGAAGAAAAGGATTTTAGGCGTGCCAAAGCCTACATATATGTGCCAACAAGCACGAGAAGCTACATTAGCGCAAAGGACATTGACGCAAAAGTCCAGCAGGACTTTGATGAGCTACAAAAAGAGCTTGAAAACATAGGTGGCGTGGAAGAATTCAAAATCGTCAAAAACACCCAAATCAGCGAGACGATAAGGGAGTTGCAAATCGAGTGCAAGGGCAAGAACGGGCAGTTTGTCGATAAAATCTTTTATACCATCAACATTGACGGCACTTGGAAACTGATACAAGCAGTGAAATAAAGCGGTGCTTTTGCTTTGAAACCTAACTTGCGCTTTTTACAAAGAAGTGCTTAAATTCAAGGCTTTGAAAAGCCTTGAATTTCTCATCAAAAGAACAAAACGCCTTTTTGTCATCGTGCCTCTTGCAAAAGCAAGGCGTGGCACAAACAAAGGCAAACTCTAAATTTGTGGTTACATTACGCTCATCAAATTTGCTTACAATGATAATTAAATAAAATTTACTCACAATACTCGCAAACCGACATTTTTTGGGATTAGCAAAACACTTCAATTTTGTAAATTTTTACATTTTAGCAAACTCATCAGCCCCGCCGCTTAAATTCACAAGGGTGATTTCGGGGTGAATGTCGATTTTAAGCTGTCGTTCAAGGGCGTATTTTAGGGTCGTGCCACTTGCCGCACAGCCCTTGCAAGCCCCCGTTAAATGCACGAAAACCACGCCGTTTTTCACGCCTAAAAATTCCAAGCCCCCGCCGTCTTGCTCTAAAATGTAAAGTTGCTTGCCAAGCACCGATTTTACAGGCTCTACAAGCTCATCATCACTAAAAGGCATCATCGCTTTTCCTTAAAAAATTTAATTTCGCCAGCGCATTTGCTCGCTTCATCAAATTCATCGCTTTTTTAAAAGATGATTATAGCAAAATAAACTCATTTTTTAGCAAAATTTACCCAAAGTGTCTTAATGTGATTTGCTCATCAAAATGAGTGCGATTATTAAAATTAAGCAAGCCTTTTGCGCAAAAATTCCACAAACTCATTAAAGCTTGCTAAATTCAGCTTTACACGCTTTCTTTGCGGCTTACCCCACATGCATTCTGGGAAAAATTCATCGTCCTTAAAACGCGCCATTATGTGAAAATGCACGCGTGGGACATAGTTAGCAAAGGACGCAATGTTGATTTTGTCAGGCTTGTAAAACTCTCTTAAAGCTCGCTCACACAGCAGCACCACGCGCCAAAGCTCATTTTGCAAGCTACTCGGGCAGTCTGTAAGCTCTACAAATGGCTCTTTGGTGAAGATTTTGAGCCAAGGAATTTGCGCGTTTTCACGCTCGATAAAAAGAAAATCGTTTTCAAAAATTTTCATCTTTGCTCCGTTTATTTTAGGCTTAAAAATGCTCAATTTTACAAAAATTTTTTCAAATTTTGATGAATTTTAGCCGAAAATTCACAAAAATTTGAGCGATTGTGTCAAATTTTTGTTGTATAATTTCAAAAAATTCAAAGGCAAATGATGATAGAGCTTAGAAAACCAGCCGAGATAGAAAAACTGCGCGAGGCAAACCGCATAGTCGCGCAAACGCTTGATTTTTTGGAGAGCCAAATCCGCGTAGGAATGAGCCTGAAAGCCATCAGCCAAATGGCGGAGGAATTCATACTTGCAAAGGGCGCAACGCCGTCATTTAAGGGGCTTTATGGCTTTGAGGGCGCTATTTGCACGAGCTTAAACCGCGTTTGCATACACGGCACGCCCGATGAGACGAAGCTTAAAGAGGGCGACATTTTGGGACTTGACATAGGCACTTGCAAGGACGGATTTTACGGAGATGCCGCTCGCACCATAGCTATCGGCAAGATTTCTGACAAAGATGCCAAGCTCATAGCCTGCGCCAAAGATGCGCTTGATTATGCAGTGAGCATTATCCGCGAGGGCTTGCGCTTTAAGGCGCTTTCGCAAAAACTTGATGAATTTATCAGGGCTAGGGGCTTTGTGCCGCTGCTTAACTACTGCGGACACGGTATCGGCACGCGCCCGCACGCTGAACCCGAAATCCCAAACTACCTAGAACCTGGGCAAAGCCCAAAAGAAGGGGACAAAATCAAAAGCGGAATGGTTTTTTGCATAGAGCCGATGATTTGCCAAAAGGACGGCACGCCCGTGCATCTTAACAGCGACAGATGGAATGCCGCAAGTGCTGACGGGCTTAATACAGCGCATTTTGAGCATTGCATAGCGGTGGTAAGGGGCAGAGCGGAGATACTTTCGCAGGTGTGAAATTTTAAGTTTTGTTTCGCAAGATGATTTGGTGTATTTTTAAAACAAATATCAAAATTTGAGTGAATTTAAAGGATAAATTTTGAGCGAAAATTTAGCAAGCATTGACAAAAACCGCATTTTGATGAATGATGAGTGGAAAGAATTTTTGCAAGCTGAGTTTGAAAAGCCTTATTTTGCCGCTATCAAAGCGCATTACACAAGGGCTTTGCAAGCTGGGGCTGTGATTTACCCAAGCGCAAAGCTCACTTTCAACGCCTTTAATCTCACACCCTTAAACGCCCTTAAAATCGTGCTTTTAGGGCAGGACCCTTATCATCAGCCAAATCAAGCTATGGGGCTTAGCTTTTCTGTGCCTGCTGGCGTGCCTTTGCCGCCGAGCTTGCGAAACATTTTCAAAGAACTAAACGCTGATTTAGGCATAGCCCCAAGTGTGAGCGGGGATTTGAGCAAATGGGCAAGACAAGGCGTTTTGCTCTTAAATTCAGTGTTGAGCGTGGAGGCGAACAAGCCCGCAAGCCACGCGAATTTTGGCTGGCAGACTTTCACGGACGCGGTTATTTCAAGGCTCAATGCCGAAAAAGATGGGCTTGTTTTCTTGCTTTGGGGCAACTTTGCCCGCGCTAAAAAAGCACTCATCGACACGCAAAGGCATTTTGTGCTAGAAGCAGCGCACCCATCGCCACTTGCTCGCACGGGCTTTTTGGGTTGCAAGCACTTTTCAAAGAGCAATGAAATCTTAAAAAAACTTGGCAAAAGCCCTATTGAGTGGGATTTAAGGGCTTAAAGGGTTGTGAAAAAGGCTTTTTAGCGGTAAAGGCAAATTTTTTGCTTAAAATAGTGTTTGCTTTTTAGTCATAAAGCTGAATTTAACTGAAAACGGCATTTAAAATGCACTTGTGCCTTGCTTTACCCCAAATCACTCATTTTTAAAGGTTCGCTGAATTTTAGTCGCGGTGCTGAATTCCTTAAAGCAAATCACAAGAAACCGCCCTTTGAGTCGTAAATATCCACTTCTCTGCCGCTTGCTTTGAGCCACTGGGCGATTTTGTATTGATTTTGATTCGTGCAAATCGCCTTAAAATCAGCCTTTAAAAGCAGTGCTTCATTGACGAGCGAGCTGGCTGAGATGATGAGCTTTTTGCTTTCGTTCATCTTTTGCGCAAAGTCCTTTATATCCACGCCTAGCGTGATATTGTCGCTTTTGTTGGCGACGACTTGAAGCATTTGTAAATTCGCGTTTTTGCTCGTAGTGGCGATGAAAATTTTTTTGTTTTTATCAAGTTCAAGGGCGATTTTAGCGGACAAGTTGCGGTTGTCAGTGCCGCCAAGACAGATGAAAATATCATAAATTTTCGCTCTTTTTATCTTGGATTCTTCGTAAAATTCATCGCGTATAAGCGCGTAAGTAAAGCCACAGCGTAGCTCGCAAAAATCAGGCACGAGTTTATCATACAAACTTGGCTTTGCGTAGGGATTGACATTGAGTAAAATGTCGCAGTAATGGGGCTTTACTTCATCATCAAAGCAAAGGATTTTCGCCCCCGTGCTTCGCTTCAAATACTGCTCATCTTGATAGCTTATATCATAATGGTCAAGCACCACAAGCTCGAATTTTTCATCCTGCACGAGAGACACAAGCTCGCTGATGTCCATACTATCGAGCAAAAACACCTCATAAGGGATTTCATCGATGATAGAGCCTTCAAGTCCATCACGGCAAGCAAAGCTCACATCATCGTAGCTTTTTGCCAGCACCAAATCCCGCCTGATATGCCCGTGTCCTATTCTCGTGGAGCTATCGGCTCTAAATAAAACTTTCATTTGCTTTCCTTTTGGCTAAATATCGTCATTTTGGCGTTTTGCTTTATGTCAAATAAAATTTTTGCAAATTCTAAATCCTGCATCGTGTCTATGTCGCACACCAAATTTCGCGGCAGTAAAAACGCCTTTGTGTTTAAACCCAAATCTCACTTCAAAATCCTTGGCAGTGTGATGCCCCTTTGCTTTTGATACTTGCCCTTTTTGTCCGCATAAGTGGTATCACACGCCGTATCACCTTGCAAAAACAGCACCTGCGCTATGCCCTCATTAGCGTAAATTTTAGCAGGCAGGGGCGTGGTGTTTGAAATTTCTATGGTGATATGCCCTTCAAAGCCCGGCTCAAAGGGCGTTACATTGACGATGATACCGCACCTTGCGTAAGTGCTTTTACCCAAACAAATGGCTAGAACATCATCTGGCATTTTAAAATACTCCACCGTGCGAGCCAGCGCAAAGGAATTTGCAGGCACTATGCACACATCGCCCACAAAATCAACCACATTTTGCGGAGAAAAGTCTTTGGGGTCAATCACTGTGGAATTTACATTTGTGAAAATCTTAAACTCCCTATCCACGCGTATATCATAGCCATAACTTGACAAACCATAGCTCACTACGCCCTTGCCGATATTTGCTTCGCAAAATGGCTCTATCATTTGGTGTTTTTGTGCCATTTGTCTTATCCAATTGTCCGCTTTTAAGCCCATTTGCCGTCCTTTTTTAAGGTAAATTTAAAGTGAAATTGACATTATAGCTAAATTTTTGCCTAAAATTTGTAAATTTTTTTCTCGTTTAAAGTTAAATTTGAAATTTTGTGCTAAAATTAACGCCGTAAGCATAAAAAATTTTAGGAGATTTTATGACAAAAGCTGAAATTAAAGAGCTTATCGCTATGTTTGCTGAGGCAAATGTAAGCAAGATTAAGATTAAAGAAAAAGACGGCTTTGAGATAGAGCTTGAACGAGATATGTGCTGCGAGCTACCACAGCCGCCAGCCCCTGCCACACCAGCTCCCCAACCCATAAATGTCAATGTCGTAAGCGAGGCGAGTCCTAGCAAGCACAACAAACCAACGCTCAACAGCCCTATGGTCGGCACTTATTACCAAGCCCCAAGTCCCGGTGCTGCGCCCTTTGTCAAGGCTGGAAGCACCGTGAAAAAAGGCGACACCATAGGTATTATCGAGGCGATGAAGATTATGAACGAAATTCAAGCCGAATACAACTGCCGCATTGTCGAAGTGCTTGTGGCGGACGGGCAGCCTGTGGAGTTTGATATGCCTTTGTTTGTGGTGGAGAAAATTTAATGGAAATCAAAAGAGTTTTAATCGCAAATCGCGGAGAAATCGCACTTCGCGCCCTGCGAACCATCAAAGAGATGGGCAAGAAAGCCATTTGTGTGTATTCTACCGCCGACAAAGACGCACTTTACTTAAAGTATGCGGACGCAAGCATTTGCATAGGCAACGCTAGAAGCAGTGAAAGCTACTTAAATATCCCAAATATCATCTCAGCCGCCGAGATAGCAGAGGCTGATGCGATTTTTCCGGGCTATGGCTTTTTGAGCGAGAACCAAAATTTTGTCGAAATTTGCGCCAAGCATAACATTAAATTCATCGGTCCCTCAGTAGAAGCGATGACTTTGATGTCTGATAAAAGCAAGGCGAAGCAAATGATGCAAAGGGCTGGCGTGCCTGTGATACCGGGCAGTGATGGAGCGATAAAAGGCGTGGAGGAAGCTAAAAAGCTAGCGAGCAAAATGGGTTATCCTGTCATACTCAAAGCCGCAGCAGGCGGCGGTGGGCGCGGTATGCGCGTGGTAGAAAAAGAAAGCGAACTAGAAAAAGCCTACTGGTCGGCTGAAAGCGAGGCGATGACGGCGTTTGGAGACGGCACAATGTATATGGAAAAATACATTCAAAACCCCCGCCACATAGAAGTGCAAGTCATCGGCGACAGCTTTGGCAACATAGTGCATATCGGCGAGAGGGATTGCTCTATGCAGCGCCGTCATCAAAAGCTCATCGAGGAAAGCCCTGCGATTTTGCTTGATGATAAAACCCGCAAAAAGCTCCATGAAACCGCCATAAAAGCCGCCAAAGCCATAGGTTATGAGGGTGCTGGGACCTTTGAATTTTTAGTGGATAAAAATTTAGATTTTTATTTCATCGAAATGAACACGCGCTTGCAGGTAGAACACTGCGTGAGCGAAATGGTAAGCGGTATAGACATTATCGAGCAGATGATAAAAGTAGCTGAGGGCTACGCCTTGCCCGCACAAGAGAGCATTAAGCTACGCGGACACAGCATAGAGTGCCGTATCACGGCTGAGGACCCAAAAAGTTTCGTGCCAAGCCCCGGCAAACTCGCCACTTACATACCACCAGCAGGGCGCAATGTGAGAATGGAAAGCCATTGTTATCAAGGATACAGCGTGCCACCCTACTACGACTCGATGATAGGCAAACTTGTCGTGTGGGCGGAGGACAGAAACCGCGCCATTGCCAAGATGAAAGTAGCCTTAAACGAACTCATCGTGGGCGGTATCAAAACCACGCGCGATTTTCATCTTAATATGATGGAAAACCCTGATTTCATCAACAACGCTTATGACACCAACTATCTGGCAAGGCATTAAGGCATTTTGCAAGGGCGCAATCATCACAAATTCGCCCTTTTGCCACGCCAAAGCTAAATTTTTTTGCGCTGAAAAATTTAAAAAATTTAAAGCTAAATGTGAATTTTAACGCTTAAATTTAGCTTTTAATTAACTCTTTTTTGTTATAATTTTGCTTTTAAATTTTCACAAATAAGGAAACACTATGTTTTACCCCCGAAAAATTCACATTTTTAAGGCATTTGCTGCGCTTTTGTTTGCCGCAATGGCTTTGTTTTTCGTTGCGTGCGGAGAGAGCAAAAGCAAGGATATACGCGCTCAAAGCGAGGGCGTGATAGATTATCAAAGAGAACTTTTTGTTGAATTTGATGAGAAATTTACGCAAAAATACGATTTAAAGGCGGCTTTGACAAATGGCGAGCTAAACGCAAAGGTAAATGGTAAAGACACGCAAATCCCTGCAAGCGTGAAAGCACAGACTTTGCGGCTTGATTTGCCCTTAAAGGCAAACAGCTCTTACAAAGTGGAATTTAAACTTTATGAGACGAGCGTGAAGTTAGAGTTTAAAACCGCGCCCATTAAAATCAACTTTGCGGGCGCGAATTTCGAGCAAAGCGATGATGAAAGCGTGTTTGTAGCGAGTTTTAACAGCTCTTTTGAAATAAGTGATGATGATACAAAGGGCATTTTGCTAGAAAAAAACGGCGAAAAACTTGAATTTAGCCTTACAAAAAACGAAAATTCAAAGGATTATACTCTCACAAGCGTGAAATTTCCACTCACTCAAAAAAATCAAAAATTAAATTTAGCGTTCAAAAAGCGTATTTTAGGGCTTGATAAGGATTTAGCCTATGAGTTTATCTCCAACGCCAAAGGCGAGCTAGCCTTGCAAAGTGCGCTTGTTAAGGCAAGAAACATTGAACTCACTTTCAACACCGAGCTTGACACGACACAAAATGCAAAGGATTTTATCCGCATAAGCCCAAATTTAAACTATAACGCCGTTATCAGCGGCAGCACTATAAAGCTCATCGGGGCTTTTGACATAGGGCAAGAGTATGAAATCACTATTTCACAGGGCTTGCAAGCTAGAAGCGGCACGAAAACAAACAGGCAGTTTTCAGCCAAAGTGAGCCTTGCGGATTTAGAGCCAAGCCTTGCCTTTGCGAGCGATGGAGTGTTTTTGCCAAGCAGTGCAAAACAAAAAATCGCCTTTAAGAGCCTCAATGTCGATAAAGTAAAGCTCAAAGTGTATCAAATTTATGCGAACAATATCGCCGAGTATTTGCGCTTTCGCAACTTTCAAAGCAAGAAAAAATTAAGCTCAAACCAAAGCGATATTATAGGCTGGGACGGCGAAGCCCTTGAATACACGGGGGATTTGATTTTAGAGCGTGAATTTGAGCTGAATTCAGCCAAAAACAAATGGGAGCAAAATGAAATCGCCCTGAATTCTCTCAAAAATTTAAGCGGGGTTTTTGTCGTTTCGTTAAGTTTTGATGAAAAAGGCACGAGTTATGATTTTAGCGAGCTTGAAAGCTGGCAAAAGTATGATTTTTTTAGAAACCGCGCTGAGGTGAGCAAGCATATCATTTTTTCAAATTTAGCTTTGAGTGCGGAGCTGATAAATGATGAAATTTTCGTCAGCGTGCGGGATTTTACCACGATGAAACCAGCAAGCGGGGTAAAAATCGAAGCTATCAGCAAGAAAAATCAAATTTTAGCCAGTGCAAACACCAACGCAAACGGCGAAGCGAGCTTGCAAGTAGAAGAGAGCAAGGCGTTGTTTTTGCTTGCAAGCAAGGGCGATGATGCGAGCATTTTGCGGCTTTCAAACCCGCTTTCAACGGACGGCTTTGACACTGATGGGCTGATGAATGCGGGCAAAATCAAAGCCTTTATCTACACAGAACGCGGCGTGTATCGTCCTGGGGACAGCATTCATTTTAATGTCGTGGCAAAAAACGACAAGGGCGCGCTCACTCACCCCATAAATTTAACGCTCAAAGACCCACAAGGCAAGGTTTTGGCAAATTATGACAAGAAAAAACTTGAAGCCTTAAATGATGGAATGTTTTATGAGGAAATCGCCCTTGACAAAGACGCTCCCACAGGCGTTTATGAAGCCACACTTGACATAGGGGCGGAAAAATTTTATCAAAAAATTTTAGTGCAAACTACCACTCCAAACCGCATAGAAGTGGATTTAAAGGCTGATGAGTTTATCAACATAAACAAAAGCAAAAAAGTGGATTTTAAAATCACAAGCAAATATCTTTTTGGCGCACCAGCAAGCGGCTTAAAGGCAAGAACCACAATGCAAATCAGCAAAAAAAGTTTTACAAACAAACTTTACAAAAACTATATTTTTGAAAACCCAAGCCTTTACATAAGCAGGGATTATTATGATGAAGATGGAGTTTTAAACGAACAAGGCGTTTTAAAATCAGCCTTTGAGCTAAGTGAGCGCACGCTCAATTCGCAAGGGACAAATTTCAACGCCTTTTTAAGCACGGAAATTTACGAGCAAGGCGGGCGCAGCACGAAAAATGCCCTAAATTTAGAGCTTAGAAAATACGAGTATTTCGTGGGGATAAAAAGGCTTGAAAACGACTACATAAGCTCTGGGGACAAAATCACATTTAGCGTTATAGTGAGTGATTTACAAAACAAACTCTTAAAAGGCAAAAAATTAGAATACAAAATTTATCAAAGCCGCACTTCGTGGTGGTGGGATTATGATAATTACAGCGAGTATTTGCGCTCCATAAAAAAGGACAAAAACTCACAAGTTATCGCAAGTGGCGAGCTAGTAAGTGGCAGCGAGCCTGTGAATTTGGACTTTGAGAGCAAGGACAAATACGGCGATATGTTTATCGAAATCATCGACAAGCAAAGTGGCGTAAGCACGGGACAAAATTTTTATGTGAGTTCTTGGGGCGCACCAAACACGGCTAACATACAAAGCGCGCTTAAAATCAAAAGCGACAAAGAAAGCTACAAGGTAGGCGAAAAGGCAAAAATCGAATTTGAAAGCGTAAAAGGCGGCGTGGCTCTCATCACTTTAAGCAACAACGAAGGCGTTATCAAACGCTTTGTTTTAGACACAAAGGACAAACTCACAAGCTTTGAAGTGCCGCTTGAAAAGGCTTACGCGCCAAATATCTACGCGAGCGTAAGCCTAGTGCAAGAGTATGAAAGCTGGCAAAATGATAGAGCCTTGCGGCTTTTCGGCGTTATCCCTTTAAGGGTAAATGATGAGCAAAGTAAGCTGAATTTAAGCCTTAAAGCGCCCGATAAAATTTTGCCGCAAAGCGAATTTGAAGTAGAAATTCAAAGCAGCGAGAAAAAGCCTTTTACCTACACGCTTGCTGTGGTTGATGAGGGGCTTTTAAGCCTTACAAATTTCAAAACGCCAGACATTTGGGGGTATTTTTACGCCAAAGTGGGCTTTAAGCTCAAAATCTTTGACACTTATGACAAAATCATCGCTAAAACCTTTGGCGAAGTGGCAAAGGTGCTTACAACGGGCGGAGACGCTATGCTTAGCTCATCAGCGATGCAGCGGACAAAAAAGAGCAAGTTAGACGAGCAAGCGGATAGATTTAAGCCTGTGGTGCTTTATCAAGCCCCTGTGAAAACGGACAAAAAAGGCTACGCCAAAGTAAGGCTCACAATGCCGCCGTATATGGGTTCAGTGCGCGTTATGGCGGTGGGAGCAAATGACAAGGCTTTTGGGGCGGCTGAAAAAAATGTGCTTGTTTCAGCCCCTGTGGTGATGCTTGAAACCCTGCCGCGAAGTTTAAGGATAAATGATGAATTTAAACTTTTGGTGCAGGTGTTTAAGGTCGATAAAGATGTCAAAACCGCTACCATAAGCCTAAAAAACAAAAATCATCTTGTGAGCTTTGACAAAAGCCAAATTAAGGTGGATTTTAGCAAGGGCGACACGCAAAGTGTGTATTTTAATGTTAAAGTAAATGCCGAGCAAATCGGCGTTGAAGAGCTTGAATTTAAACTTGAAGCTGGCAAATACGCATACACAAGCCAAACAGAAATCGACATAAAGGCAAAAAATGCTTATGCGTTTGAGAGTGAAAATTTCATCATCAAAGCGGGCGAAAGTAAAGAATTTAGCATAGCAAGCGGCTATGTGAAAGGAAGCACAAATGCCGTGCTTAAACTCAGCCCAACGCCGATTTTAAATTTAGACAAACGCTTGAATTTCTTACTTCGCTATCCTTATGGTTGCATAGAACAAACTACTAGCGCGGTTTTGCCACAACTTTACCTTGATAAATTCAGCTACAAAGCCGACAAGCAAAAAATCATCAACAACATAAACGCCGCCATTGCGCGCTTTGAGCATTTTCAAACCGCCGATGGAGGCTTTGCCTACTGGCAAGGCGGACGCAAAAGCGATATTTGGGGCAGTAACTACGCTGGTATGTTTTTGCTTGCCGCAAAAGAAGCTGGGTATTTCGTGCCACAAAGCCTTTATAATCGCTGGTTAAATTATGAAAAAAGCGTTGTCAAACGCGGTATCATCAAGGATGAAAACTTAATTTACCACACCAACTCACTCTTTTTGCTCGCCCTTGCAAAAGAACCAAATGTATCGATGATGAATGTGCTTTATGAGCAAAGAGCTAGGCTTGATACAGCGAGCCTTTGGCAGCTTGCCGCGGCTTACAAGCTCGCTGGACTTGATGACATAGCCCTTAAAATCGCGCAAGGTGCAAGCATAGAGCCAAATTTAAAAAAGGCTGATTATGAGTATAACTATGGCTCGGTAACGCGCGATAAAGCCATCATCGCAAACGCCTATAAAATCATCTACGGCAAAAACCACAGCGAGCTTTTGCAAGAGCTTGGAGCGAGCTTACAAAGCAATGAGTATCTTTCTACGCAAAGTGCTGGCTATGCGCTTTACGCGCTTGCTTTGGGGCTAAATTTAGACGAGAGCAAGCAAGGTGAGCCGATGAACGCTATGCTTAACATAAACGGCAAAAGCCACAAGCTGAGCGAAAAAAGTACGCAAAGCTTTGAATTTAGCGATGGCAAGGCAAGCGTCAGCACGCAAAAAGACTTGTTTGCTAGCTTTGGCGTGGAGGGCATAAGGCTTGATAACGCAAAGCCTTTTGAGAAAAACCTTGAACTCAAACGCAAATTTTTTGACGATAAGGGCAAGGAAATCAGCGAAGATGAGATAAAAAGCTCCAAAACCTTTTATATGGGCATCAGCGTGTCGCAAAAGGGCGATTTTGGCACACTGCGCAATGTCGCTTTAACGCAGGTTTTGCCAAGCGGCTGGGAGGTTGCGAACACGCTTTTAGCAGGGCAAAGCAAGGTGGATGCGCAGTTTAAGGAATGGAATTCAAACTATGATTTTATCGACATTAGAGATGATAAAATTATGTGGTTTTTCTCGCTTGAAAGCGGGGCAAGCAAAAACGCCACAAAGACATTTTTCATCAAACTTAACGCCATAACCCCGGGCAAATACAACCTTTCAGGTGCTTTTGTGGAGGCTATGTATGATGATAATTTTGGCGCATTAAGCGAGGGAAAATCCGTCATTGTGGGGCAATAAATTCTTTAAAAATCACTTAAATTTAAGCGTAAAATTCATAAAATTTTACGCTTTTTTAAACAGAACTTTTCGCGCCTTTTTTTCGCGCTTTTTTTGCCCTTTTTCTGTAAAAAAAGCTCTTAAATTTACAGCCGTTTTAACGCTTTTAACGCTTTTTTTTAGCGCACTTTTTATCTTTTTAAATTTTAGCCCAAACGCCTTGCAACAAGGCTTTGAAAAAAGATACAGCAAGGTGCTTTTTGACAAAGATGAGCAAATTTTAAGCGCTTTTATCAACGAAGAAGAGCAGTGGCATTTAAAGGCAAATTCTGTCCCCAAACGCCTTAAAATAGCGGCTATTGAGTATGAGGACAAACGCTTTTACTCGCATTTTGGCGTAGATTTTAGCGCACTTTTTCGCGCCTTTGTAAAAAATTTAAGCAAGGACAAAAGAAGCGGTGCAAGCACTATTTCTATGCAGGTGATTAAGCTCTACGAAAGAAATGAGCGCACTTATCTTAACAAATTTAGCGAAATCATCAAGGCTTTGAGGCTTGAACGCTCACTTAAAAAAGATGAAATTTTAAGCCTTTATCTTAACAACGCCCCTTATGGAGGCAATCTCGTAGGCTTTTCATCGGCGATTTTGTTTTATTTTGACAAAAAGCCTGAGGACTTGTCGTGGAGCGAGGCGGCACTTTTAGCCGTGCTGCCAAATGCGCCGGGGCTGATGAATTTAGAAAAAAATAAAATCAAACTCAAAGCCAAAAGAAACGCCCTTTTGCATAAACTTTGCGAAAAGGGGCATTTTGACAAGGACATTTTAAGGCTTGCTCTGGCTGAGCCTTTGCCTAGCTTTAAACCACGCAAAAATCTAGCCCCGCACCTTGCCTTGCGCCTTTTAAACGACAAGCAAAAGCAGGCTTTTTCGAGTATTGATAAGAATTTGCAAATGAAATTTGAGCAAAAAACAAAGGAATTTAGCATAAATTTAGCAAGGCAGGGCATAAAAAATGTAGCCGTCTTGCTTGCTGACACCAAAACGCGCAAAGTGCTTGCTTATGTGGGTTCGCAGGATTTTTATGATAGCGAAAATTTGGGGCAGGTCAATGGCATAGTGGCTAAACGCAGCGTGGGTTCAACCTTAAAGCCTATTTTGTTTGCGCTGGCTATCGATGAGGGGCTTATTTGCACCGAGTCGCTTTTGCTTGATGTGCCAACTTTTTTTTCAAATTTTAACCCCCAAAATGCGAACAAAAAGTATTACGGGCTAATCCGCGCGAGTGAAGCCTTGCAAAAGTCCTTAAATGTGCCTTTTGTGAGCTTGCTGCAAAGCTATGGTTATGAGCGATTTTTTTACGAGATGAAGGATTTTGTGGGCTTTGATGATGAGGATTTTAACAAATACGGCTTATCTTTCATACTTGGCACAAAGGAAATGAACCTTGAAGAGCTTGTTGGGCTTTATTTGGGGCTGGCAAATTACGGCGAGTTAGCTGAAATTTCATACTTGCAAGATGAAAATTTAAGCATAAATTCAGCAAAAAACGCGAATTCAAAAAGGCGAATGTTTTCAAAGGGCAGCGCGTATCTCACGCTTGACACGATGAAAGAGCTTAAACGCGTGGGCGTGGAGCAGTTTAACCAAAGGGACAAAATCGTCTCTTGGAAAACAGGCACGAGTTACGGGCGCAAGGACGCTTGGGCTTTGGGCGCAACTCCGCGTTATACTTTGGGCGTTTGGGCGGGGAATTTCACAGGCGAGGCAAATGCGAATTTATACGGCGTGAGCGTGGCTGGGGAGCTTTTTTTTGAGCTTTTGAATTTGCTTGATGGCGTGAGTGAGGAATTTGTGGCAAGCGATGATTTAATGGCGCTAAAAATCGACAGCGCAACGGGTTACCGTTATGATTTGCCCGTGAAATTTAGCTTTGCGCCTTATCCAAAAGACGCAAAAGCCTTGCGCGTGTCGCCTTACCTAAAAAAAGTGTTTGAATTTGAGGGGGTGGAGGTGGATTCTCGTCATTTAAATTTCAAAAACGCCACGCCTAAAATCAAACTAGACTTGCCACTGCACGCTTTGGCGTTTCTAAAAGAATCAGGTGTGAAATTTGAGAAGAGCAAAAGCGTGAAAATTTTATACCCCACAAAAAACCTGCATATCGTGGCTACAAGGGACTTGCACGCTAAAAATGCGCTCATTGTAAGGGTGGCGAATTTAAAAGATGAAAATTTGTTTTGGTATCTTAACAACTCGCTTGTCTATGAGGGCAAGGATAAGAGTAAGGAATTTGACTTAAAAGCTGGCAAATACGAGCTTTTCATCATCAGCCAAAGCGGACAAAGCGATGAGATAAGCTTTTGGGTGGAGTGAGTATTTGCAAAAGAATTTATAAATTGAGCATTGCAAAATTAAGTGTATTTATAAATAAAATTATCAATTTATCAAAGTTATAGAGCAAATACTATAAAATCCCATTTAAAATCAAAGTTATTTTGTATTTAAAACAAAGTGAGTGAGAATTTACCCTTAAAAAATCCATTTTTACTTTGATTTTAAACGCTAAATTTCAGCCTTTTTACTTAATGCCTATCAAAATGTATAAGAGTTTTAAGGCTATAAAGGTATTTAAAATTCTTATAAAGTAAGAATTAAAATAAAACAAGGCACACTAAGCAAAGGCTATGATAAGGATTAGCTCCACAGTGCGAATGCAAATCACCGCACAAAAGACTATCATAGCAATGAGTATATGTCTAAAAGTCATTTCAAACGCACAAATCACAGCATAGATTCATCACACCAAAAAGACAAGTCCTATCAACGCTAAATCCACCACAGCGATGACGACACAAAAGACAACGAGCCAAAACCTTATCCGCACGAATTTCTTGTAAAGTCTTTCGCCATTTTGAAGCTGCAAATAGCCATTTTCAAGCTTTTGCCGCCCATCTTTGAGCCTGTCGCTAAACAAATCGATAGCCAAGTTGAGCGGAAACCAATCATACTCATTTATCTTGCTTTGTCCAGCATTATACTTCTCCCAGCCTTGCTCTAATGTCGCTTTGCCAGCTTTTAGCTTTTTGCAAAGCACGGCAAGAGCCACGAGGCAAAGCGCAAAGAGTATCAAGCCCATTATGATGATGATTTTAAGCGCACTTAACTCAAACATTTTCACTCCTCAAACAACATTTTGCCATAAAAATGGCAAACAAAGGCGTTTCACACCTTATAAAACAAAGCCTTACAAAGTCCCGCAAAAAAGCACTTTCGTGTCTCAAAAACTAAACTAAAAACTAAAAGCCAAAAACTAAAAGTCCAAAGCCAAAAAAGCCCAGCACTAAGCCACGCGTAAAGGCTCATTTGTTCGGCTTGAAAATGCTCTTTGCAAGCGACACAAGCGCATTTACGCCTGATTGCATACTTTCGCCACATTTTTCACAATGCGGGGCGATTTCATCAAGGCTCAGCGCATCGCTTTTTGGGGCGATGAATTTCACCTTGCCGCACTTTTTACAAACGGCGATAAAGGGTTTTGGGCGTATCATTTTTTGCTCCTTAAATTTAAGGCATTGTGGCGTTATGCCACAATGCAAAAGCCTTTAAAAAGGCCACCGCTTTGCTCATTTGTTGTCTTTAACCTTGTTAAAGTAAATCTCAACAATATCGCTACCTATATTTTTTATAGCTTCTGTTAGATTGTCAAAATTGTCATCTAAATAAGCTATATAAGCCTCGCCCATAAGTTTTGTAATACTTGTTGCAGCAACTACATTGATAGCACCACCACCGATAGTGCCAATGATTGGGATAAATTTAAGCAAATTTGATAATGTAATTTTTGCAGCAAAACCAGCACCAATCGCTGCTGCGAACGCCTTTGCGATAGTTGTTGCCGTATCTGCGTTAAGCTCTAAATCATAAATAGAGCTTATATGCACTATCATCGCACATTGAGTAGGTAGCAAAATAGCTATATCGCTAAAAGGTATAGGACTTGCCGCCACTACGCCAGCTGCTGCTGTGTAGCGGTTAATGATGATTTTAGCGTCTTCTCTTTTCGCCTTTTTTTGCTCCTCTTTGAGATAGATTTGCCTGCGTGTAAAGGCATTTTTAAGCCCCTCTGGGAGCATATTGCGGGATTTAATGATAAGCTCTTTAATGCCTTTCATTTCACTTTTGTTACCACTATCATCCTCTATGGATAGTGCCACAACCCTTTGAATGCGTCCGTCATCGCTGATATCAAACTTTTCTTTGATAAGGTCTGAAAATTTTTCGCCTTTTTCATCCTTATCTTGTGTGGCTTTGGTAATAACGAGAATTGAAGGCATTTTATATTCTTCGAGCAATCTCCACATCTCGATATCGCCTTATTCACAACGCCTGCCTGGCTCTTGAATGCAAAGCCAAGCGATATAAATTTGCTCGTTTAGTTTTTCATCGTGGTTTTTTCTTAAACGCTCTTCAATTTCACATTTTATGCTTTCATAGTCTTTGAATTCAAGCCCCTTTGTGTCAAATATACTGAATTTATCATCAATTTTGTATTCTTGTATATTTTGCGTAATGGGACTACCAGAGCCTACCTCTGCAACATTTTTGCCATAAACGGCGTTAATGAGCGTGCTTTTGCCCACACCTGTCTTGCCAACGATAAGAACATTAAGATTGTCTTTCACTAACTTCTTTTCCTTTTTGGCAATATCAAAAGGCTTCTCTAAATATTTTTAGAAAATCCAAGCCTTGTCCGTTTTGCATTGCTGCTTCCTCATTTGAAATTGCATTTGCCATTTTTTATCCTTTCTTTGCCTTTCGCAAATTTTGTTCTCTTTGTTAAAATTTAACAAAGATAATTCCCTAAATTTATGGCTTAAATTCAAGGTGTTAAATGAGTGTTTGAATTTGCTTTCAAACGCTCAAAAACTCGGTTTTAATTCTCTCACAAAGCATAAGGCTAAATTCAAAGCCTTATTTGCTTTGTGCCTTTAAATTTGCTTTTTCATTTCTCTCCTTTTAGCGTAAATTTAGTTTAGTGTCTTTGCGGACGCTTTGTTCGTCATTTGAAAAGGCTTTTGATAAAGCTTTCGATTTTATCTGCCACAGAGATGATTTTTTCTCCTACAGAAAACGCAGACAGCTTTTCTTTCATACGCACACCGCAACTTTTGCAGTATATAAAGTCATCTTTATGCTCCGCATTTTCATCGCATTGTGGCGGTTTGAAACCTTTTTCATCAACCCACTGAAAGGTGTGAAAAAGCACTTCGCTTTCTTTTTTGCACTTTGGACACACGAAAAATCTCAACATAACTTGCATTTTTACTCCTTATCTGTCGTTTTGGGCTTGCCAAACAGCCGCATTAACAACCACTTGTCTTGCATCAGCTGCAAGAAGTTTTGAAATCCGCACAGCATCGGCGGGCGGTGATAGCACTCGTTTAGCTCTACATTATGCTCTTTGGCACTCTTTTTGTCATAGTCTAAAACGATAAGCACGCTCACTTCGTGCTTTGCTCCACGCAAATTTATCGCCTCGCCCTTGCATTCTAAATGCTTAAATCTTTGCCTTTTCACATAGTCAATCAACGAATTGTCTATGTGTAAAACCACACGAAGCTTATTAAGCTCCCTTTCTCGCTCTTGCTCACTTGTAATCTGCTTTTTTGTTTTCATCTTTACTCCTTGTGTAAAATTTATCTCAAACGAAAATTTAGCTTTAAAAGGCTGTTTAAAGCACTTTTATGCGACTGCGCCTTGCAACCCGTTGGGTCGCTACGCTCAAAATGACAAAATCCGCTTTCATTGTGAAATAATAAAGTGCATTTTCTTTGTCTGTCGTTTTTAGACAAAAGCCCGAATTTGTCATACTGAGCGTCAGCGAAGTATCCAAAAATGGCAAGTTTTCTTTTAATTTGTGTGGATTTTTTACCTTTTTGCAAAGGCTCAAAATGACAAAAAGGACGCAAAAACCCAAAAACAAAGCATTTAAAAATTTCAAAAAAGCGCAATGCCCTAAAAAATGCCTTTTGTGAGTGAAAAGATGAGTTAAAACTATGATAAAA